>ERZ1048068.1300-NODE-1300-length-19463-cov-20.297609_pt1 | contig 19463 bp, 27 predicted proteins | sample MGYA00383098_ERZ1048068 | MGnify/ENA primary metagenome ERZ1048068 (study PRJEB29581, sample SAMEA5548368) | metagenome | biome: marine; feature: coastal; material: water | depth 1 m | study: Short-term variability in the microbial, nano- and picoplankton... | reverse complement strand
CCACCTAATTCTAAGAGTGTTCTGCCAAGCCTTTTTGAAACAATTGGAGCAAGCTCTTTTCCCATTTGAGTACTACCAGTTGCAGATATAAGAGGTATATTGCTATCTTCACAAAGTTGTCTCGCCTCTTCATTTCCACCTTGAAGGATGAGAATAATATTTTTATGCTCTCCTGCTACCTTGTCCCATGCCATCTTTAGAGCATCTGCGCATCCATTTGAATGGGGGCTTGGTTTCCAAATAATACTATTTCCGCACACAGAAGCTAAACAAAAATTCCAAGCAAAAACTGCCATTGGAAAGTTAAAAGCTGAAATACAAGCAACCACACCAATTGGCTGCCACAATTCTTGTAATCTATGCTCTGGTCTCTCGCTTGGCATAGTTAAGCCATAAAGTTGCCTGCTAAGGCCTGTTGCAAAATCACACATATCAATTGCTTCTTGAACTTCTCCTTCTGCCTCAGAGACAATTTTTCTAGCCTCTGTAGTGATTATTTTTGCAAGTTCATTTTTCTCGTTCCTTAACTCATTTCCAAATTGTCTAATAATGTCGCCTCTTTGAGGGGCTGGAACTAGCCTCCACTTTCGATGAGCCTCTTTTGAAGCTTTCACCAAATCATTATAATTATTAGATTCCATCTATATCTTCTCGATATATTCTTATAATTTGATAGACAGCAAAAATGCCAAAAATGCCAACATATGCCATATAAAAACTTTGAACTAAAGGGTCTTCTATAGAGCTAGCAAAGGGATCGTTTGGTGGAAGCCTTTGAAGAACTTCAGCAGTTGTGGGGAGCATACTAAAAAATACTGTGCCAGTTAATGCTAGCTGCTTTAAGTAAACTGTTAAAAAGCCAAAAAGATTAAATCTTTGTAAGACTAGAGCAAAAAGTATAGCAAAAATGGTTATAACAGAAAGCAGGTGAGCAGCATTAAAAGAACCTGTTCCTGCGTATAAAAAAAGTGATGACGCGCATGTTAAGAAGGTGCTCAACAAATAGAAATTTGTAAGCTTGGTATTCATAAAAATAAATCTATCTTTTATTAAAAGATAGAGCCCCACAACAATCGCAGCGGTCCCTAAAATAGTATGAAACCAACCGATGTAAGAAATTCCACCAAACATATTTTCTCCTAAAATTTATATATATATTACTCTATTTAACCCGATAGATAGTTAAGTAATAAGTGAATTTTTTCTTCCCCGCCAAAATATAAAATCTCAGCATCATCAAAACTTCTTAAACTATGAATTAAGTCTTGTTTTTGATGGCTATGTTCATGTGCTAATTTAAGAGGCTGAAAAAAAACATTGATAGTGAACAAGGAATAATCTTCATGAAATCGACATAGCGTTTCTCTTTCTGATCTAATAAACCATTCAGATGGATCTGTCTGAGGTAGTGTTTCTTCTCTCGTATTAAATCTTTTTGTGTTGCCATGAATTAACCAGTTCTGTCTTACGAAAGGTTTCATTATAGGCGCCTGTCTTATAAATGTTGCTACTCTAGCTCCAATTTTTTCATTGAGTGTTGTAACAGGTTCATGAATTTCCCTTAGCGGTTTGCCAATCTTTGATTGCACATTCCAATAGCTTGGAGAGCAAACACTAGCTGCTAAAAGTTCCTGATCGCCATCAGATTTTATTAAACAAAGATCATCTTGGATAACTAAACTCATATCAGCTATTAGGTCTGGGTAATCTCTTTTATCTGCTTTTAGATATTCATTTAAAATATTCTGAGCTTCGAGTGAAGACTCGGTAACAGCAACAACTTCTTGATATTTATTATCTAATAAGGTTTTCTTATGTTTGTAGAGACTATCTCCAATTTTACGATTGAGCCATTCATCTTGAGATACAGGGCTCAGGCCAAGTCTATATTTTTGCTTGCCATCACCCCAAGGAGGATTCTTCCAAAAAAAAGAATCAACGGCTAGCATTAAGCTTGTTCAGTTTTTGTTTCCTGAGGAGATCTAAAGATTGGCCAAAATAATTGAGTTAAGGCTGATACTTCAGATAGATTTTCAACTCCTACTTCTTTTGGATACTTTCTGGTTATCTTTGCTGTGCCAAATATGATATCCCAAAGAAAGAGCAAATTGCCATAGTTGCCTTTATAATGTGTATTTTCATCATCTAAATGTTTTCCATGATGCATCCAGTGAGTTGAAGGCGTTGATATAGTTCTTTCAAGCACCCACATAACTGGATTCATCCATTTTATTTCATAGAGTTTTTTGTCCCATCTTAAGTCGGTATGTGCTCCATATATTACAACCTGCTTTATAACAATGTACACCGCATATACCCACCCCGAGCCTAAATAAAAAAGAGCGCCTGCAAACCATAATCCAGGCATTAAAACATAGTATAAAAGAGCATTCCTATATACGACTTTAATTGATAGGTATTCAGAGTCATGATGAGCCCTATGCAGGTTGTACAAAACAGGAACTTTATGACACGTTCTATGCCACCAGTATTGGGTTAAATCATCAAAAATTAAAAGTAATCCAAATATAGCAAAAAAACCCCATTCAGAAATTAAGCCTTTGCTTGCAGGAAAAAATGTTTCAGTTAATCCATAACCAAAACCAAAAACTAATGGGAGGACAAGAAAGTTTAATTGAAGGAATCCAAATACCTCAACTACACCATCTTTAGGTCGTTGGTTATGCTTGCTAAAGAAATTTGTAAATATTATTTCTAAAACCACAAGGCCAAAAAATAACGCCAAAAGTATTATTTGATATAGTTCCATGGCTTTTAAAAAATTTTATGTTTGCCCTGAAGTATTTCTAGGTACATCTTGTGATCACCTATAAAGCTCCAAAGAGGATACTTAAAAGTAGCTGGCTTATTTTTTTCAACAAAAAAATGGGCAACCCATGCAAAGCCATACCCAGCGAGAAGAGAATAAAGCAAGAAAATAATATTAAATGTTAGAAAAAATCTCACGTACAAATAAATTGCTATTGTTGTTCCAATAAAATGAAGCAATTTGGTAGTTTTATTGCTATGTTCGCTTAAATAATAAGGATAAAAATCTTTGAAATTGGTATACCTCTCCATCCACTTCCCCTTTAGTAAAATATTAAGATACCTTTATTTTTTGTAAGAAACAAACAAAATTTATTTTTCATATGTATATTTTTTTTATTTAAATTGCTTTTAGCTGTGTTTTTGCAGTATTTAAATAAAAAAATTAGAAACATTTAGAAATTACTTATTAAATTTATTCATTTCTTCTAAAAGCTGTGATTCTATTAAATTCTTTGAATGACATTTTCTATATGGATCTGCGCCATAAGCAGGGTTACCAACTAAAATTAATTTAGGCTTATTTGTAGTAAATCTCCAACTTGTTCCTGTTTCAATTGATGTGAATATATAATTTGATAAAATCTCGACTCTAGTTGATTTATCTCTTTTGTAGTCTAGTATTACTGAGGTTTTTATGTGTAAAGAAGAGTCAAAAATTCTGTTTATATAGTTAACGTAAATTTCATCATTCATTTTTCCGCAATCAATATATTTTGAAATTTCTTTCGGCTTTATCTCTGTGTTTAATTCAAAGATATTTAGGTTCTGAATATTCTCTTGATTAATTAAAGATTTAATTTTATTTATTGCCTTATCCATACCAAAATTTAAATACAATATATTTTGTATTTCATTATTTTCGCTAGGCGGATAATAAATATTGTCTTCGGGTATCTTTTGGCAAGAACATAGAAAAATAATACTAATGAGTATCAATGAGCGCATGATGTCTATCTTACACTTTCTACTATTGCTCTAAACATTGCTACGTGGGCGGCTTTTGAATATTCTTTTTCGGAAGTATATCTATGATTTGAAGATGTCTTAGCAATAACAACATTGCTCAATGGATCTATATAAATATATTGATTGTAAACACCGGATGCCGTGTAGTCTGTATCTGGAAAACCTGGAACCCACCATTGCAATCCATATCCCCAAGGAGAAGATGATAGTTCAGACTCACCTGGTTTTAAATGAGGTCCATCTATATCGTGAGATGCATCTACCCAGCTGGCCGGAACTATTTGCTCACCCTGCCATTTTCCTTTATTTAAATATAACTCTCCAAACTTTGCGTAATCCCTTAATGTTGCATTTAAGCCCCCAAGGGCCATTTCTACTCCATCATTATCTACTATAAAAAAAGCTTCATCTTGCATGCCGATCTTATTCCATATTTTTTTATACAAATATTCTTTTAAAGGCATTCCTGTTACCTCTGCAAGCAAAAAACCAAGAACTTGTGTATCTATACTTACATAATGATGGAAGGTGCCTGGGTCTCTTCCCCTTTTAAGGGATTTTGCAAAATCTCTAAAGGAAGAGCCTTTTGCTGTTGCTCTTCCAAACCTATTTATGTCTGATTTGGGGTCAGCATAGTCTTCATTAAATTCCACACCTGAAGACATTTGTAAAATATCTTTTATTCTTACTCCTTCATAACCTGTTTCATTAAAATCTGGTAAATATTTCGTTATAGGATCCTCAATGCTGTCAATAAGGCCTTCATCGAGAGCTATCCCTACCAAAGCTGATACAAATGATTTAGTTACTGAAAATGCTATATGTTTGCTAGTTGCATGATTATCATTCCAGTAATTTTCATACAGCATATCTCCGTTATGAAGAATCATTAACCCGTCGGTTTTAAAATGCTTTAATCCTTCAGAAAGCGAACGCTCTTCGCCATCAAAAAAATAAGTTACTGGGAGTACGAACTCTTTAGTTGGGAATATAAATGGCTCCTCAGCCGCAGGTATTGAATCAGAAACGGTAAAAATCTTATCTATATTAATAAAGTTTTTAGAAATTGAATTCTCATTATATAAATTTGCAAGGTTGTAAAGCCTAATAATCTTGGGGCCATAAAAGATTCCAATAACCATTAAAAATAGCAATAAAAAAATTAAGAATATTTTATACATTTATTTAAGTTAACATAGAAAAATGTTAAGTATACAAAAAATCGATTGGTCTTCGTTTTTAGTTGGAAGGATTGTTCTTGGTTTATATTTTTTTATTTTTGGTTTCGGGAAACTTTTTACTTATGAAGACATTCATGCATTAATGGTTCTCAAAGAAGTTCCTCTTGTGGCGATCACTCTTCCTATAACGATAATTATTCAAACTGTGTTTGGCTTGTTAATCATATTTGGCAAGCACCTAAGAATAAGTGGGCTAGTGTTATTTATTGTGACAATACTTATTAACTATTATATTCACAACTTTTGGGACTTAGCAGGTGATATGTCTCAAGCCCATGAGATGCAAAACTTTATAAAAAATACTGCAATTGCCGGTGGACTGTTAGTTCTTTCAACAAAAGAAAATATTTAGTCTATTTGCCTAGGAATTCTGTACATAGCGCATATTTTATTGCCAGACGGATCCAAAAGATAAGCTAAATATAGCTGAACACCGCCACCCTCTCGGATCCCCGGAGGATCACACAGCTCAGGATCTATACCTCCCACATCCTTTCCTGCTTGGTACCATGCATCTACCATGTCTGTGCTTGAGGCATTAAATCCAATTGTGACGCCGTTTCCATGTGAAGCTTTTTCATTATTTATTGGTTGAGAGATTATGAAACTATTTTTATTGTTAACAAAATAAACATATCTTATATGTCCATCATGATTTAATGAAAGTTTGCCTGCCCTTGCACCCAGAGCTGCGAGAGTTTGATCATAAAATTGTTTTGACACTTCAATATCATTTGCTCCTAACATTACATGACTAAACATTTATGATCTCCTTATAAAAAATTTATGGTTTATAAAATAGTACTACATCTTTGGTAACTATTTCACAATTCCAACCTCTCTGCCTAGCGATAACTTCAAATGTTTTTTCAGCATAAAAAACTACATGGGTTGGATCCCTCCTATAATACCATTTATCAAAAGCTTCTTTTTTAGTTAAAAAGCAGGTCATGACACCCAGCCACCCATTAGGTTTTAGCAAGCTATTTAAAGTATCAAATTCTTTTTTTGGGCTAAAGAAATGTTCAGCCGTTTCTGTGCAAGTTATAAAATCATAAGTCTTTGAAAAAATATCTTTGTTTGGAAAAAAAAATGGATCATATAAATCAATCTTAAAATTATCTTTAGTTAAGATGTCTGCTAATGCTGGTCCATGCCCACACCCAAAATCTAATCCTGTAGAGTTTGAGGATAATTTTTCTTTAAGCGGATTAATGAGTCTAGATAAAAAATTTCTGTAGCCCGGATCATCAACAATATTTTCATGCTCTAAATATCTATCTTTCTCAGCATCTAAATTGATATGAAATGAACTATCTAAAAATTTTGCCTCGCATGAGTTGCAATGCCAATATAAAAGCTTATCTGAGGTTTTAAAAGACTCTATTAGTTTACTGTCACAAACTACACAATGTTGCATTTTGTTAGTTGGTAACTAGGCTGGTTGTGCTCTACTAAGCTCTTTTTTAAGCCGGGCTCTAAAGGAAAAATCATCAACTGTAATGGTATGTCGTGGAGTATTTATTTGTTGAACATCTGGTTTAGCAATTTCTTCATCTATAAGCTTTTGGATTGGTTTTTTTGGTCTCCAATTCCCTGATAAATGTTCTGCGGCAAGTTTTGATTGAAGTTCTGCTCCAGGCCATATACAACCAAGTGGCTGGAAAAGGCCTATAAAATATAAGTTACTGACATCTGCAGGAATCATTCTATGAAGTAATGGCACTTTGCCTTCTTCATAGTTAATAAAATCTTTTTTGAAAAATGAATGTTGTATTTTAAATCCAGTGCATGCAATTATTGTGTCGAAATCTGCGCTCTTACCATCAATAAAATGAACGGTACTTCCATCAAGACGTTCTATATCTACATACGGAGATACTTTTCCGTGACGCACTGCATAATAAAGTTCTGAATTCACAGTTGGATGTGTGGCAAAGAGGTTTTGATCCGGCTTTTGAAGACCAATATCTTCATTTTTACCTTGGAATATTTCAAGCATCATTTTTGTAAAAGGAGCTCTTAAAAATGCTGGCATCCATCTATTCTTTAAAGCATATAAATCAACAGGCAAGCCATACATAAATTTGGGTATCAGATAATATCCCCTTCTCCAGCTAATTGATGTTGACTTTGATACTCTTGCAGTCTCTACTGCAACATCACAAGCAGAGTTTCCCCCGCCAATAACTAGCACTCTTTTATCTGTAAATGGCTTTGAGGATTTAAAATCATGAGAATGAATCATTTCTCCAGAAAATTCTCCAGGATAATCTGGATATCTAGGCTTGTGATGGTGCCCATTACATACCACCAGAGCATCATAGTTATCAAAAGAAACCTCACCATCTTTTAGATTTTTCCACTCAACCACCCATGACCCATCATCCTTTTGCTTACAATCAATTACCTCAGCACCAAAGTGAATTAACTTTTTAATATCAAAGTGATCAGCATAATTATTAAAATATTCTAAAAGCTCTAAATGAGATGGATAATCTGATGCTGATTCAGGTAATGGGTAATCCTCATAAAAAGAAGTATATTTGGAGCTAATAATATGAGTAGTTTCAAATACACTTGAATGTCCTGAGGGATCATTAAACCTCCAGTTACCTCCCACTCCCCCACATCTTTCAAATGCTGTAACTTCAAAGCCTGCTTCGTAGAAGTTTTTAATTGCAGTGATTCCAGATGGGCCAGCCCCAATAATTGCTACTTTATTTTTCATCATCAATTTTGTTTTTTAATATCATATAATCTTACATCGAATTATGGTTAATAAATAAAATCAATAAGAAACATAACTATTTTTAACATATGAAAAAATCAGAATATGTAAGTGATATAAATTCATTTGATATAACTCTGGGCGAGATACTTGATCTACTTGACTCCGATGAGCAACAGTTTATTTATCTTACAGGTGCCGCCGGGACTGGTAAAACCACTCTTATTGAAAAAGTTTTAGATGAGAATAATCTTAAAAAAATTGTTGTAGCTCCTACAGGAGTTGCTGCATTAAATATTGGTGGAAGTACCATAAATTCTGCTTTTAGAATTGGTTTTGATACCTTTCCTGTGATACAAGAATCGAATGATCCTCGTTTTAAGAAATTGCTCAAAAAATTAGAACTTTTAATTATTGATGAGATTTCAATGGTTAGAGCTCCTATGCTGGATGCAATATCTGAGACCCTTAAGCTCTATAGAAACTCTGAAGAGCCATTTGGTGGCATACATGTATTAGCATGCGGAGATCTTTTTCAGTTACCGCCTGTTGTTAAAGATTACGAGGTGAATGCTATAGATGAAAAATACGAGTCCGTTTATTTTTTTAGCTCAAAGAGCTTTAAAGAAATAAATAGTCCAAACTTTTTTGAGCTTACATATTCCTTTAGACAAAGTGAGGATGAAAATTTTTATTCCCTTCTAAATAATGTTCGCTTGGGTGAAAATCTTGAGGACTCTATAAATCAAATCAACCTACGATGTTTTAATCCAAGTTTTGAAAATGAGTCTTCTCTCATTATTACTACAAGAAAATATAGAGCCGAACAAATTAATGAAGAGATGTTAAATCTCATCGAAGGTCCTGCTACCTCGGCAAAATCAGAAGAATTAGGTGAGTTTAATGAAAATGATCTACCTGCACCAAGAAATCTAAGAGTTAAGAAAGGCGCAAAAGTTATGTTTATTAAGAATGATAGCGAAGGGAGGTGGGTGAACGGAACAATAGGCGAGGTTACCAATTGCACAGATAAAAAAGGAAGGTTTTTGAGAGTGCGTGTTGAAGATAATATATATAAAGTTAAAAGAGAGGAATGGAATAAAATTAAATATGTTTATGATGAATACAATGACGAAATGGAAGAAGAGATTGTTTCGTCATTTAAACAATTCCCAATAAAGCTTGGATGGGCGGTAACTATTCACAAAGCTCAAGGATTAACCTTAGAAAGTTGTTCGATAGACTTAGGTAGTGGAGCATTTGCAACTGGTCAAACTTATGTTGCACTTAGTAGGTGCAAAACTTTAGATTCCCTTAACTTATATCAGGAGCTTAAAATTAGAGATGCTTTAGTCGATTCTGCTATTAAAGAATTTCATAAAGAAAATTTCTAATCATCTGATTTGATTTTTCTAAGATAGAGAACGCCAAACAAAAAAGTATAAAAAAATGCCTTAAATTTACCATGAGGTGATTTTAAAATCTTTTTTCTAAAATAAATGCATTCTATAAAATGAATAAAAAACCAAGCGAAAACTAGAAAATAAAATATCTCTAACATTTATTCTTTTGGGCTTTTTTCTTCTTTGTACTGTTCTTTTTTTTCAAGGCTAACTTTATCTTTAAGGCTCATAATATAGGCAGCAACAGCAAGAATTAAAATTGCGCCTGACTCTCCAATTAGCATCAGCGCATCCATTTCCTTGCCTTGCATAATAATTAATCTACACAAAGCTGTTATCGCTATAATTATAGGGAGAGTTACTGGAATCCTGCTAGTACTGTAAAAAGCGCCAACCATACCTATTATTTCGACATAAATAAACAGCATAAATAAATCTGATAGAAGGATCATTTTTGCTTGATACATTACAAATAAATATTGAGCCGCAGCAATGCATGTTGCAATTCCAATAATAGCTAATAGAACTTTCTCACTGGTTACTGTTGTCCAATGAAGACCTCTGTCTGTAAATGGTAGTTTTAATTTCATGAACCTAGGATATCTAAACTTTTTAGAATGGTCTAGTCGGCAAGCATATTCATTTCTGCCTCTAACAATATGTCTTGGGGTATTGCAAAAGCCTCTCTTCTTAAAACCCATGATTTAGATATATGTTGAAGCTTAAGCGCTGAATATAAATGAGCAAACTTTCCTGACCTTGTACTTCTAAGATTTATAGCTTCATAGATTAATTTATTTTTAATACTTTTGAGTTCTAAAAGTAGCAATATCACCTCATTATAATCAGAGAAATATAATGCTAAGGTTGCTGAAAGTTGAGATGCATTAGAAAGATGAACAAAACCATCTTTTGAGTCAAGTTCTGTAGTTATGATTCCAGTGGCGTTTGCTATTTGCCATTCTTTAGGTGTAAGGACTTTATATAAATTTTCTTTCATGTTGCAAAACCGATTGATATTAATTTCGAAATGGCATGCTTGCATTTAAACACAATTAAAAATATTAAAACAAATAAAAGTATGTCAAAATTTTAGAAAAATTTAAGGATAATTATGGATTTTAAAAAGCTTGCAGAATCAAGAAAAAGTGTAAGGGGGTTTCTAGACAAACCAATACCTAAAGAGCTAATTGATGAAATTATAAATACAGCTAAGTGGGCACCCTCATCTTACAACACACAAACATGGCATATACACGCAGTTGCAGGCGAAATATTAGAAAAGATTAGGGAGGGTAATATTGAAGAAACTTTGGCTGGTAAACCTCACGTTCGTGATTTCCCTTATAAAGAAGAATACGAAGGAGTTCATAGAAAGAATCAAATTGATGTGGCTATCCAGCTTTTTGAAGCAATGGGCATTGAAAGAGATGACAAGGAAAAACGTATGGACTGGATGTTAAGAGGTTTTAGACAGTTCGATGCTCCTGTGTCACTAGTGCTAACCTATGATAAATATCTTGAGCCAGCAGCCATTAGTCAGTTCGGCTTAGGTTCTCTTGCCTATGGAATAATCCTAGCCGCGTGGGAAAAAGGTATTGGCTGTGTAATTAATGGCCAAGGCATTATGCAATCTCATATCGTAAGGAAGCATGCAGAAATTCCTGACGATCAAAGTATTATGATATGTATAGCTCTTGGATATCCTGATGACAGTTTTGCTGCAAATGCTGTTAGGTCAACAAGAGCGGATAACAAAGATTTTGTAAAATACCTTGGTTTCTAAATTTATTTTAAAAATTCTTCAAATCTACAGCTTTATATCAAAGAAACTTTCAACGGTTTTGTGAGCAATACTTTGTAGAAAAATTTTTTCTGCATCGTCTACCTCATTAAAATAACTATATTCAAGTCCTATTGGTGACTTTTGAGTAATGCTTGCAAAAACAACGCATGCTGCTAGATAAGTTCCTAAGATACTGGGGTGAGTGCCATCAAATGATTTATGTAATTGGATATTTGGTTTCATTTGATATGCATTTTCAAAAGCAATTCCTACTGGGATGACTAATGCATGATTTTTAATACCCGCATTAATATACATTTTTTTAATGTCTTCAATCATTTGCGGGTTGGCATTTTTATGCGGATGAACATATGCATGTATCATATACAAAGCAGCCTCAGCACCAGATTCTTGAATTTTTTTTACAATTTTCTCTACCTCATTTGAAAATATTTTTCTTTCAGATTTAGTATTAGTCTCTCCACTGCCGCCCTGAAAAATAACCAATTGAAAAGGCTTTTTAGCGCCGAGATTTTTATGACTTAAAGAGTGGTCTATATTGTGATGCCAAGACCTGGAACCGCTGATGGTTACAGATTTATAATTACTTGTAACTATTTTTTTTGGATAAACCTCATTTAGCATGCGTCTAACATGATTGTGAAGACTATCGTTATAGTATAAGTAACTATTACCAATGTATAAAATTCTCTCAGGTGTTTTATTAATTAACGAATTAACTTGCACATCTGATGCTGGTAAAAAATTCGTGGAAATTAAAAAAAATAATAAAAAGTGTTTCATAAAAAAATTCTACACTTTATAAAAAGAATTAAAAAGTTCTTTAGAATCTACTTTTCTTTTGTTGGAGGACCGAAAAATAAATATAGTGCTTGCCTAAAGGTTTGAGAATTTTTTATATCTCTAAAAATTGAAGTCCAGCCCATGATAGTTATCTTAATTGGATTAAAAGTATCCACATTATTAACAAGGCCATACTTTACTGTTTCTTTTTCTGGTTCAAAGGTTCCAAAAAATCTATCCCAAATAATAAAAAGATTTCCATAATTTTTATCAATGTATTGTTCGTTAGATCCATGGTGCACTCTATGGTGCGATGGCGTATTAAAGATCCATTCTATCGGTCCAAGTTTATTAATAATTTGAGTGTGTCCTACTATTCCCCACAATGTACTAACAACACCAGCAATGGCTATCATTGTAGGATCTAATCCCATTAAAGGAAGTGTCATAAAAAATGGGATCTTTGAAACTGGGCCGAGCCAAGCCTGTCTGAATGATACTGCAAAATTCATTTCTTCACTTGAGTGATGACTCATATGAATTGCCCAAAGAAATCTAACTCTATGTGACATCCTGTGATAAATGTAAAAAACAAGGTCTATAAGAATAAACGTTACAACCCACATAGCCCAAACCGGAATTATCTCACTTAGATCAATAAGCCTAAATTGATACATGTAAAAATTAATACCTAATGAAATGCCTTTGACAGCATAAACCATAAAAATATTGCCTGACAAAAGTCCTAGGGTGCACAAAGTATCACCTTGATTATATAAAGATTTATTTCCCCAGCTTGAAATAATAGCCTCAAGCAAGATCATTCCTAGCACTATAGGAATAGCGACTGCATAAATTTGATTGAATGTAATTTCAGTCATTATCTTTATTTACATGTTCTATTAGTAGCGTGGGAACGTTATGAGTGTGAGACTCAATCGTTGCAACCAGAGTATTTTCTTTGATGCCTCTTTTAATCTCTGAAACTGCAACTCCTTCTTGTAGTAATCTTTTATGAGTTTGTCTAATATCTTTGACCTCCCAACAAAGCCCCCACAAAGAATCATCTAAGGTTTCACTATTTTTTTTCTCTACAACTTCTATGGTTGTTTTATTAAGCCTAAAAAAAAGGATTCTTCTTTTCCACTCTTCAACATATTTATCTAATGCAAGCCTTATATTAAAAACATCCTTATAAATTTTTATAAAAGCATCACCATCTGAGGTATTTATCACAAGGTGGTCAAGCTTATTAACTGTTGATGAGGTATAAGTATCTTGAGAAGCCAAGGAACCATGGGTGTGCTGAATGACAAAAGAGAATAAGCCTCTAGTAAGCTCAGGTGGTAAAAATAGATTTTTCCATCTCCTAGTGCTTCCATCTTTAAAATTTGTTCCTTCTCCAGTTGATATATCCCCTAATAAAAAACCTTTCTTGATAAACTGCTCCCTCGTTTCTTTTATATCATTTGTTCCAAGAACTATTCCTATTAGCCCTTCTCCATTTTCTTTAAGCGAATGATTTACAAGAGCGGCACCCAATCCGTCACCCTTAGCTGCCAGGAGTTCAAAATAAGTATTTTGAAAATTAAATAAGCAATTAACAGTCCCATATTCCTGATGTTCGCCCTTCCAAACTGGTGGAGCACCAAAGATTTTAGTATAACTTTCTTCTGCTTGGTCCAAGCTTGAAACAGCAATAATGATGTGATCTAAAGATTTAATCATTTCATTACATATATAAACATGCGAATTTTTTAATTTATAGCAATTAAATTTTCTTAAATAGTAATGTCATCCTATCGCTTTCACCAATAGACAAATACATTGCTTTATTTTTATCTCCCAAGCGAAGATTGGGTGGCAATGTCCAGACTCCTTTTGGATGATCTTTGGTATCTTTTAAATTTGCATTTATTTCTGATTTTGCAAAAAGAACAAAGCCATGTTTCTCAGCAATCTCAATAGCATATGCTTCTGTAACATATCCACTCTTTTTCATATCTTCTATAGAAGTACCTTCTTTAGCCCTATGCTCTACTACACCAAATATGCCTCCGGGCTTGAGAGCTCTGTATGAGTTTGAAAATATCAGATCCATTTGAGGGCCAAGCCAGTTGTGAAGATTTCTAAATGTTAAAACAGCATCTATAGTGTTTGGCTTGGACAAGTTTGAACTTAAATCAACAATCTCAACATTCTTAAACAAACTATTTTCATTAACTTTCTTTTCAAAATTTGTTCTGCTTCTCTTAAAGTACGCTCTTTGAGAGTCTTTATCAAAATGAGCTGCAATAAGTTTGCCTGGTTTATGAATAAAGTTAGCTAATATTTCTGTATACCAACCAGCTCCCGGAGATAGCTCAACAACATTCATGTCAGGCTTGATTTCAAAAAAACTTAAAGTTTCATATGGATTTCTATATTCATCTCTAGCCATGTTTTGAATGCTTCTTTCTTTGCTCTCGATTGCAGATTCGAGATCGTGTGAAGAAATTAAAGCAGAAAATGCAAAGAGAGAAAAAATATGTACAAATATAAATTTATTTTTCATAACTTAATTCTAAACTAAATTCATATAAATTATTTTTCAGGTAAGTTTTGTTGAAGAAATTTAAGCATATTTCCTCCCATGACTTTTCTAATAGAGGGCTTGCTGAGACCAAGCTCAAGCAGCTCATAAGTTATTGCTTGAAGTTCAGAGGTGTCGAATCCCGGTGTAATTGTTCCATCAAAGTCAGACCCTAGTGACACATGCTCTGGACCAATAAGATTTACTCCATAAAAAATGGCTTCAGCTACTGCTTTTGGGGTATTGTCACATACAGCAGCATCCCAAAATCCAACGCCTATAAGCCCTCCTTTATTGGCAATCTCTATCATTAAACTGTCACTTATATTACGCGGAGACTTACAATATCCATCGAATCCAGTATGACTTATTACTATTGGTTGATTAGTAATTTTTAACACATCATTAACGACGTTTTCTGATGAATGGGAGACATCAATAATAATTTTTAGCCGCAGCATTTCAGCAATTGCTTCACTGCCGAACTCTGTTAACCCCATATTACTGGTTCCATGAAGGGAGCCTCCAAGCTTATTATCAAAAAAATGTTGAAGGCTCATCATTCTGAAACCCTGATCATATAACTTTTCTATATTACTTAACTCGCCGTCCAAAGCATGTGATCCCTCTGTCCCAATTAGGCCACCAATTATTTTTGGATTATTCTTTCTTCTTGATAAAAGAGTCTTTATATCTTGTTGGGATGTTATTAGCATAAAATTAGTAGGGTCACCTAATGCAAGATCATGAATTTTATTAGACTGATACACTGCCCTTGCAAAAAGACTATTCCATGTTTTTATTGGCCATCCTTGAACTATAGCCAACGCAGTGATGTTATCTCGAGCATCTGTTTTATTGCGATTGTAATTTTGTCCAGCTGGTGATTTGGTTACTGTTGTAAACATTTGAATAGCAACATTTCCTCTTTGTAACCTTGGTATATCGACATGACCATAATCATATTCATTGATAAGGTTTCTGTTCCAAAGGGTACTATCGGCGTGCCAATCACCAATTATTAATGTTTTGTGAAACTCCTTTACATCATTTGGTATTCTAAAAGGCAGGTGTTCTGTGACAGGATTCATCTTCCTGTCGATCATTGACGGCAAAATTATTAAAGCCAAAGTAACCAGTGTAATTATAAAAAGAAAAAAAGTGATAAGCGTTCGTTTGTAAAATTTTGTATTCATCTTAAGTTATCAATTATTGAGGTCTAAAAATATTAATGATAGTCACTCCGGCAACAATTAGAAATAGCCCAAGTAATGTTTGCCAATTCAATTCCTGCTCATAAAAGATGTAGCTTAATAATGCTACTGAGAATACTCCCAGGCCAGCCCAAGATGCATAAACAATTGATAAAGGTAACTTCTGTGATACATCTGCTAACAGATAAAAAGATAAAAAATAAGCCAGTATCGCAATAGTTGTAGGCACGGGCCTTGTGAAGTTTTGAGTAGCTGGCAGCTGCATGGTTCCAAGAACTTCTAATGCAATTGCTATGAACAAAATAAAATAAGCCATAATAGATTCGCTAAACCTTGCAAACAGGTAGCAAGTTTGATGTTTCGTATTCGTGTAAATTAAACTTTGAATCAAAAGATTCTGGGCCAAATATTTCAACACTTGAAAAAAATTCTCTATACCTATCAAAAAAATCTAATCCAGGTTCATGCATCATTCTGTTTTTTGGGTTTCTTACTTGATTGTCCTTTGTTTTTTTATGTATAAGTGGTACTGGTAAAATAGCTATTCCATCTTTTCTCAATACTCTTCTTATCTCACCAATTGCTCTTCTATCATCCTCTGGATATTCTAAAACATGGGATGCAAAAACTAAATCAAAGGACTCATCTGAAAATGGTATTTTCTGAATATCGAACTGCTGATCGACATCTTTGCGGTGTAAGTCGGCAGAAATATAACTCTTAAAGTTTTTCTGAAAGTTTATTCGTAAAGAATTTTCAGGAGAAATATGAAGCACATCTGTCTCAGATGCTTTTTGGTCTGGATACATTGATTCTAATACTAGTGAAGCTAATCTTGTCCGCTCTAATTCTCCACACTTTGGGCACTTAGCAAATGGACGATTATTTTTTTTCATAAAAGGCCCTCGATAGTTACATATAGGGCATTGAAATTTATATTTGGAATTAAAATTTATCAATTTGAAAAAAGGCGCTCGAAATCCCTTAAAAAAATACTCTATTTTTTTATACTTTCCATCGTTATATCGCGGGCCTGGAATTTTTTTCAAAATTACCTCTTTTCTAAAACTATGATTACGAGCTTTTGCTAGTTTTTGTTTAGATTACATTAATTTTATATCAACTCCCTAAAAGCTTTTAAAAATAAATTATATGTAACCTTTGCTTCTCATATTTTTAATGATACCTTTGCGTTACATTTTTACAAAATTAAATAGTTTGGAAAGTTTTTATGGAAGGATTAGCAACGGTAGGATTTGTATTTGGTATGCTTGGATTAGTGGCCTTTGTTCGATTAGGTAAGCTAATAAAAACTTTAAAAGAAAAAGGAATCCTCGAAGAAAACTATAAAGACGAATAAAATAGATAAACTTATATCAATCTGTCGATTCCCATGAGCTATAAAATCTAGTCTTACAGTTTGCGTTTTAGATAGATTGCACTAGGTCCATTATGAGAAACCATTTCCCAGCCTTCTTGACCAAGCTTGTTTAGCTCAATATTCATCATTACAAGTTTCCAATCCTTATCCTTATGCTCTTCTTTAAAAGCTTCCGTCTCAGGATTTGAATAACCCATTGAGGTTGAATTACTATGATCGACTATTTTATATTCCCATTTGATATCACTCATTATTGAACTCCCTTTGATATTTAATTATTAGATACTAAGTTTGAACTTTATCACAAACAACATTTGGATTTGGATAACCACTGCTATTTTCAACTGGTATTAAAGATATCTTATTTTCGTTTAACATCTCAATATTGTGACTCATACGAAAATTTCCAGTATTACCAAAAAAATGTAATTTATTTAAAAATAAAGTATAAAAACCTTCATCATATCCAGAGTCATTTAATACATCAGCAGTGTCCATAAGGTAATTTTTGGGAGAGTTTAAGCTATCCTCTTCATCTTGTTCACTAAGAGTCAATATTCCTGCTCTAGATTCAAAATAGCCATTACCAACCTGACCGTTTCCGCCATTCTCAACCTGATAACTCGAATCACTTGCAGATGATGGTTTATACGATGTGCAATCCCAAGTTCCTAAAATATCTGAGTCTTTAATCTCACCGATAACTTTTTTTAATTTTCCAAATTTATTATTAAATTCTTCTGCTGAAACAAGATCGCCAGCTTCGAAGTCTTCACCAATATCTAAATCTGCGTTGGAAATAGAACTAAAAAGTAAAGTTAGTAAAAATATTTTTTTCATAAAAGACCCCTTTTGTTAAGTTAGTGAAATCTGCAAATATTAAAAACAGATGCTGTATCAAACTCGCAATCACTGTTATTTATATAAACTGTTAAATTTATTTCATCTGAGCCAGCATCATTTGAGGCTGTTATTACCGCTGAGTGAAATTCTTCTGTTTCAAAATCTGGAACTATATTAAATGTTACTTCTCCATCTTGGGTGATGCCCATATCTGTGTTTGAAATAGCATAATTAATTTCGTCTCCATCTACATCTATTGCTTGAAATGTTCCTATGGATGTAACGCCCTCGTTCACTCTAACAATTTTATCGATATGAAACCCAAAAGTGGGGGCTTTATTAGCTATTTCATTGTCGCTACATGAGATCACAAATAACATTACGAATATTGTTGAAAGACATTTTTTCATGCTAATCATTCTGCCATAACCTCATTCAAAAGTCTTATCTATAAGCATAAAAGGTCGCTGTAATAAATTTACTCGCCCTCAACATGAAATAATTTGTTATAAAGTTTCCACTCGTTTTCAATCTTTATAAAAGACAGACTGTCTAAAAATGTTATACCTAAATATTTGTCTCTTACTTTTGCAGATGCCGTTGAGCCTTCTATTTCACATGATAAAATTTCGAAAACAACATTTTCGCCCTTCTCTTGTGGCGATGGTTGTTGAGATGCTACAAAACCAGCAAAATCATCTACTGACATTTCCATAAAATCTCCATGAAGATAACCAACTACCTTAGCGTTGGTGTGAAATGCTTGTTTCACTTTATCGGGATTAGACTCATCCATGCTATCAACATAAAGCTGAATTACATTTTCAATTTGTTGTTTATCGTCCATTATCTTCTCCTCTATTTCTAATTTTGTTTTGGAATGCCAATTCTAAGTTTTATATTTTGTGTAGTAGGTCCTGTAACTGAAAATTTTGCCATCTCAAATGATGGCGCGGCCATTTTTCCCATTACATTGTTAGAAAATCCATACTGTTCTTTTGGAATACCAAGAAAGTTTTTGTCCATTTTTCCATTGCCATTCACATCAACAAAAACGGCGATTGCATATTCCCCATGAGGTACTGTGACGTTGATCTCATAGTTTTCAAGGTCTACTCCAACATTGCCATTGATGCATGACTCTTCCTTAGATTCATTCTTAACCGACTCTTCAAATCCTGCAGCATTCTTACATATACTTGTAAATACAACTCCAGGTTTATCTAAATTTAAAATATTAATTTTTAAGTTTGATTCCTGAGAATAGGACTCTGGTGTGAAAATGATGCATGTTAGAACAAAGAACATTTTCAAAAATATATTTCTATAGCCACATAATAAAATATTAATAATATTCTCCTTTTAAAACACTGTTTTTTTTCTACACATTAACAGTAGCATTAATGATCCGCGACTTTTATATTCCAAGCCATGCCAGCAGCGCTATTGAACCCATTAAAATAGCTCCTGGCATTTTTAAAACCTCTTTATTTCCAATACCAAGTATAAGAAAGTAAATTGCACCTAACATATTCATATAAATTATTGGGTAGGCAGCAATAGCAAATTCAGGATTGTTTGAGACAGAGACTAATGTGCAAGCAGCTACAAAAAGAAAAATTGTATGGAATTGCCATGAAAACATACTAAGGGTTTTTCCTAAAGGTTCTAAATTGCTTTTATTTATGTT
>ERZ1048068.1296-NODE-1296-length-19495-cov-6.788837_pt1 | contig 19495 bp, 17 predicted proteins | sample MGYA00383098_ERZ1048068 | MGnify/ENA primary metagenome ERZ1048068 (study PRJEB29581, sample SAMEA5548368) | metagenome | biome: marine; feature: coastal; material: water | depth 1 m | study: Short-term variability in the microbial, nano- and picoplankton... | reverse complement strand
ATAGTTTCGTATGCTGCCTCAGCTCCTTAAATTTATCTAAATACGATGAGTGGAAAGATACTGAATTAGTATATTACTCAACAATGTTCCTCGATGGTGTACTCGAAGAATTCATACAAAAATCTAAATACCGTCAAGGTTTCGAGAACGCCGTTCGTTCCGCCGAAAAAGGCAGAGCCTTAGGTCTCGGAGTACTCGGATGGCATACATATTTACAACAAAAAGGAATACCCTTTGAAGGTCTTCAAGCGCAATTTGAAACTCGAAAAATCTTTTCTCAAATTAAGGCACACTCTGAACATGCTTCACAGGATATGGCAAAACAATATGGAGAGCCCCTTTGGTGTGTAGGAACCGGAATGAGAAATTCGCATCTTCGAGCAATCGCCCCTACTGTTTCTAATTCTAAATTAGCCGGTGGTGTTTCGAGTGGTATTGAACCCCTTCCTGCAAACGTTTATACTGAGCAAAGTGCAAAAGGAACGTTTATTCGAAAAAACAAAGAGTTAGAAAAGGTATTAAGAAAAATCGGAATTAATAATAAAGACACATGGGATTTAATATTACAAGATGCTGGGAGTGTACAAGGAATCGATGAATTAGATAATTGGTGTTATTATGAAGGTAAGCTAAATCAAATATCCGAATTACCTGAAGAAGCTGAATATGACAAAGTTAAAAGCGTATTTAAAACATTCCGAGAAATTAATCAATTAGAATTAATTAGACAAGCTGGTGTTAGACAACAATACATCGACCAAGCAATGTCGCTTAATTTAGCGTTTCCTAAAGAAGCTACACCTAAATGGATAAATCAAGTTCATATGGAAGCTTGGGAAAAAGGAATTAAAACTCTTTATTACATGAGAACTGAATCCGTTTTACGTGGTGATATTGCTGCCCAGGCAATGGATCCTGATTGCTTACATTGTGAAGGATAATCCAAAAGTTTATTGAAACTAAAGATCTCTAACTGCATATAATAATTAAAATATAAAACTTATGCAGTTAGAGATTACAAAAATTTATCCAGGACCTCTTACCAATACAGTAAAGAAACTCCTACTCATGGATCAATCGGTATACCTTAATCTTACCGATGATACCATATTTTCGAATTCGTATTTGCCAACTAAAGACGTTGCAAAAATCGTAATTACTCCAACAAGTGATATTTTTGAATTTGAACAAAAACCAGATATGCCAGTTAAGATATCGTTCTTTGCTGGTCAAAAAATGATTGATTGTTTAAAATTCTTTGATATTCATAATTTACGAGGAACATTACATTATTATCAAGAAGGTGACGAGTACTTCGCAGAAAAGCTAATTATTCGAGATGGTGTTCTTGAAGTTACTTTACATTGTGCCGATGTTTCGCTCGGTTTTACTACAATGTCCGAAACTCAAGTAAGTGCCGCATTTGGTAAAGATAATTCAATATACGAATTTGATCTTTCTCAAGAAAATCTAATAAAATTAAATAATCTTATCACGTTAGATAAAAACGAGTTATTTAAGATTTATTCTGATAATCGAGGTGTTCATGTTGCTGGTGATACTTATGATATTATTATAGATGATTCGATAACCGAAACGCATAATTCTGTAGATTTATTTAAAACATTCTTTTCTAGAATCGATAAAGAATCATACAAAGTAACCGTATGTCAAAATAAACTTCTATTAGATTCAGAAGATTCTTCAACTAGGGTTGCTCTTAACCTTGCAATAAAAGCTTAATGAAAGAACTAGAAGCGAAAATAAAATCGATGGAGCATGAAAGCTTGATGAATTACAATCTCGAGCAAGCAATCAAATTAGCGATTAACTCAATTTATGGTGCATTTGCTAATGATTACTTTCATTTCCGTAGTACTGATATTGCCGAAACAGTTACGCTTCAAGGTCAAGATGCTATTAAACATACCGAAGTAAATGTTGAAAAATACTTCAAAGAGTTTTGGCATAAAGATAAAAAGCTACATGAAGCAATGGGTATTACTGGTGAAGTAAAACCATTAACAAAAAACGTTTGGAAATATACTGATACTGATTCAGGTTATATTATATTTGAAGAAGTAATGGAATCTTGTGATTGGCAAGGTACTGTAATGGATTTTATCTTAAAAATTAATAAACATAGATTAGCAGACTATATTAAAATGGTCTTATCTAAATATGCAGAATCATATAACTCTGATAATTTCCTAGATTTTGAACTTGAAACTATTGCACATAATGCAATATGGGTAGCGAAAAAGAAATATGTACAAAATATAATATGGAAAGATGGTAAAACTTTTGATGCAGGATCTTACATATCAACAAAAGGCTTAGAAATTATCCAATCCTCAACTCCAGCATTTTGTAGAGATAAGCTAACTGATCTTGTTAAATTTCTTTTTTCTAAAGATAAATTAGATAATGATGCTATTGGTGGATTAACAAGAGTACTTAAAGAAATTAAGAAAGAATTTCAATTAGCTGATATTGAACAAATATCGTCAAATCGTAGAATTGGTGATTACAATAAATTTGTAGTAAATGATACAAACGAATTTGAATTAGCTAAAGGATGTCCTATACATGTTCGTGCTGGTGCACATCATAATTATCTTATTAACAACTCATCACAAAAAAATAATTTTGAAATGATTAAAACTAGTGATAAGATTAGGTGGTATTATGCATCAGATCAATTTTGTGATGTGTTTGGATATTTACCTGGAAACTTTCCTTATCAATTAGCACCAAAAATCGATATCGACCGACAATTTGAAATGTTTATATTAGAACCATTAAACCGAATTATTATTCCATCAGGAATGCCAAGACTAAACAGAAGTTTAGCATATACAATATCACTATTTTAAAAAACAATAATATGAAATACACAGTAGACGAAGAAAGAAAAACAATAACGATTCATAATTTTGGATCAAATTTAAAAGTTTATGATTTAACAGTAGCTTTCGAAGGATATGAAAACTTTGAAATCATTTGCAACTGTAACACAGATCAATCAGGCTTTAGTAGTAACGGAAGAAGTTGGGAGAATTATACATACGTACCTCAATCAGGTGGATGTGTTGATTGCAACTGTAAAAAATAAAAAAATATATGGCAAGTAAAGAATTTTCATTTGAAGATTTAAATAAATCTTTATCAAAACATTCTCTATATGGAGAAACTATGGATAGGAGTACCTTTTCTAAAATCGATGAATTTATAGGAACTGGAAACTATTTATTAAATGCCTGTTTATCAGGTAGTTTATTTGGTGGTATACCAAACAATCGATCAGTATGTTTTGCAGGACCTTCAGGAACTGGAAAAACATTCTTATTATTAAATGTAGTAAGACAAGCACAAGAGCAAGGCTATCAAATCGTTTTTTACGATTCAGAAACTGCAATTGATATTGAATTGATTCAAAAGTTTGGAATCGATCCAAAGAAATTTAGATATGAACCTTGTAATACAATACAAGAATTCAGAACATCTATAACTAATTTAGTTAAAATATTAAGTGAACAAAAACGAAAAGGAGCTGAAGTTCCTAAAATTATGGTTTGCTTAGATTCATTAGGTAACCTTGCTTCTCAAAAAGAAATTGATGATGCAATGAGTGGTAGTGATAAAGCCGATATGACAAGAGCTAAAACTATTAAATCATTATTCCGTATATTAGGAACTCAATTAGCAGAATGTAAAATACCATTTGTATTTACAAATCACACTTATTCCGGTCAATCTTTTATCCCTATCGTTACAGCAGGTGGTGGTACTGGACCCGAGTACTTTGCCTCAATTATATTATTTTTAAGAAAGGCGCAGTTAAAAGAAGGTCAATCTAAAGCCGGTATTGTGGTGACAGCAACCCCTAATAAAAATCGTTTTGCAAAACCAACTCCAGTTAAATTCATTATTCACTTTACTAAAGGTATGAATTCATATATGGGATTACAAGATTATATTTCTTGGGAAAATTGCGGTATTGCAAAAGGAAATATTATCCAAGCTAAAGATATTGATAAACAAAAAATATCAGATAAAGAAAAGGATAAACTTAAAGAAACCATTTGGACATCTCAAAAGAATGGTTTAGATCTTGCATTCGTTGGTAAAGAAACTGCAAGGAAATATGTCGCAAGACATGAAGATGATACAATCGATATACAACAACTATTTTCTCCAGTTGGATTTCCGCAAGATGTCCTCGAGAGTCTGGATAAAAACATCATTCAACCGAGTTTCTCTTATGGAACTAACGAAACAATGGTTGATGAGTTAGAATCTATAATAGAATCAAATGACGAAGAATGATTTTAAAGTAAAGTATATCATTGGAACGTATAAAGATAATAAAGACTATCCAAGTAAAGAAGATCTTTTTGCGATTGCCGATATGTGGTATCATTTAGAAGGTGGTAAATCCTTTATTCATGAATATAGAGGCCTTGAAAATAAAGGCGAAACTGTATTTACGAATGCTCTTGTAAAAGAAAAGGATTTGCCAAATTCGACTAATGAATTAATATCCGACCTAGTAGAATCCGAAAATATATTGGTATTTAAGGAAACTAAACACACAAATTACTATATAATAAATAAACGTTAACACATTATGCTCGATATTGTAGAATTTGAAAAGGTCTTCTATTTATATACATTAGACAATCCAAAATATTTTAAATCAATTAAACAAGAATTCTTTGAAAACGAAGATCTTGGCTTAATGTATCGAGTATCTCAAACATTCTTCGAAAGGTTCAAAGAATCACCATCATTAGATCAATTAAAACTTTTAACGAAGGATCCTAAATTTAAAGAACGTTTAACCGATTCTTTAGTTGATCTCGTTTTTGGTCAAAATCTAAAAACATACGACGATTCATGGATTCAAGAAACTACAGAAGCATGGATATTATGGAAAAACTTAGATAAAACAATATTAGATACAATTGAATATGTAAAAACTGTAAAGGTAACACCACAGAATATTAAAGATATTGTTAATAAAACTAAAGGATTATTTGTTGAAAATAATTCAATTGTTTTTGACGAATCTTTAGGTTTAAATTTCTTTGATCCTGATTCACACAAACCATCTGATGAAATGCGAGTAACAACAACTCATCAATGGATAGATCAACGAACTTCTGGTGGATATACATTAAAATCTTTAGTAGTTTATGCCGGTGAACAAAATATCGGTAAATCTATTTGGTTAGCAAATGATGCGGTTAGATATATTCAAGAAGGTCATGATGTTGCATTTATATCTGCCGAAATGTCCGATGGAGATGTGGTAAAACGTTTAGGTGCAAATTTATTAAATGTAGCAATTTCTAAATATCGAGATTTTGCAAAAGATCCTAATAAAGTTAAGAAAAAATTACAATCTCTTTCAGGATCTATTATTCCTCCAGGAAATTTATATGTAAAAGAATTTCCAACATCACAAGCTACTGTTCCAGATTTAGAATCTTATTTAAGAACACTTGAAGATACAAAAGGAATTAAATTAAAAGTAATCGTAGTTGATTACATTAATATATTAGCAAACCATCGAAATCCTAATAGTGAAAACACATACATGAAGATTAAGCAAATAGCCGAAGATCTTCGAGCAATGGCACAAAGGAACGAGTGGTTAATTATTACAGCAACACAAATTAATCGAAGTGGATACGATTCATCTGAAATTACTATGGGTAATATTGCAGAATCTGCAGGTTTATCACATACAGCCGATGTTATGTACGGTATTATACAAGACTCATCAATGCATTTAAATAACGAGTATTGGTTAAAACTAATGAAAATGAGAAATGGTCAAGGTAAAAATAGTAAATGTAGATATACAATAAATTATGAGTATATGAGATTATCAGAAACCGATGAAATTGTAGCTTCATTAACTTAATAAAATAAAAATTATGTGGGAAGACGAAAACGCAAAAGATAACGAAGAAAATAAAATACCAGATCCATTAGATAGAACAACATCTTTACAAGATGATAAGATATTCAATAACAATTATGAGTTAACTGAATATGATGGTACACCTATTAGCTTTACTCCAGTTGATGGATATGAATCTAATTTAACTGAATCTGATATTGAATACGGAATGATATATGATATTGTTTCTAAATTCTTAGTTAAAAGCAAATACGAAAAATATAACAAACCTGATAAAGAAGGAACTTTTAAGAAACTAAATAAAATGCAAATAAATGAAGTGTATTCATATACATTATCAGAATTTGGTGGTTTTCCTAAAGTACAATTGTTTTCAGTGGTACAAGATTATTTTGATATCAATTCAAATAAGTTTTATGATTCGTTATCAAATACATTTAAGAAAGAATTAATAGAAGAATTAAGAAACGGAGGTTCGTTGAAAGAGAAAACTGGAGGACCGTTATTTTAAGTATATGATTATACCAAATGGAAAGGCTAGAAGAGCCTGGATAATATCTGACACACATTTTGGCGCTAGAAATAATAGCGTTGAATGGTTAGAGCGAATGACATTATATTTTGAAGAGTTTTTCATTCCACATGTAAAAGAAAATTACAAAAAGGGTGATATACTTATTCATTGTGGAGATGTTTATGATAATAGACAAAGTGTTAATTTGCTTGTATTAAATAAAACTTTAAGTTTATTCGAGAAGTTTTCAGAAATATTTGTGGATGGTATTTATGTGATTGCAGGAAATCATGATATCATGAGAAAAAATTCAAATGAAGTTACATCATTAGACACTCTTAAGTACATACCAAATGTAACTATATTAAAAGAACCTGCAACATTAAAAACAAAACATTGTACATCACTGTTAATGCCTTGGAGGAAATCTGAATCTGATGAAAAGGTAGTTGTTAGTGGTAGTGATGCTGATTATTTATTTTGCCATACTACTATTCGTGGAGCTAAATTCGATAAATATCGACATTCTGGTGAAGGATTAGCAAGTAATGAATGCAAACAATTTAAAAAGGTATTTACCGGTCATATTCATTTAGCACAACAATATAAAAATATAAGATATGTAGGTAATCCATATCAAATGACTCGATCAGATACTAATAATAAAAAGGGTTTTATATGTTTAGATTTTGAAACTGGAACCGAAGATTTTTATGAAAATATATACTCATCTAAATTTGTAAAGTTGTATATAAATCGAGCGTTAGATTCAACTATGCAAGATTTAATAAATGCTGCTGATAATAATTTCGTTGATGTGTATGTTCCTAATGATTACTTAATGAAATATCAAGTAACACCATTAATTGATGCATTAAGTAAAGTATCTAAAAAACTAGATGTTATACCATTTGAATTAGATGATAATGATAATTTAATGGAATATGATATTGACTATGATAAAACTTTAGATACTTACAATTTATGTGAAAAATTCGTTGAAGGTATGAGTATCGAAGGTGCAACAAAAACAAAAGTGTTATCTTTACTTAAACAAGTATATTTACAAAATAGCAAATAATGAGAATAAAAAGCGTAGAGTGGAAAAACTTTAATGGATACGGTAACGTACCATCTAAAATTGATTTTACTAAAGATGGTCAACTTTATTTATTAGTTGGTCAAAATGGTGCAGGAAAAAGCACAATAGCTGAGGTATTAACTTATGCATTATATGGTAAAGTTGAAGGTAAACGACTTGGTGATTTAGCTAATCGAATTAATCGAGGTATGGAAGTTACTTTATGTATGTCTTGTAAAGGAAAAGATATTACAATTAAACGAGGTATAACTCCGAACTATTTTGAATTGTTTATTAACGATGAACCATACGATCAAGCTGGTAATAAGAATGTACAAGATTATATGGAAACTGAATTACTAGATATTCCATATCAAGTCTTTAAGAATATTATTATGTTATCGGTTAATGACTTTAAATCGTTTTTAACAATGTCAAGGGGAGATAAACGAAATATTGTTGATCGGTTATTTGGATTCACCGTTATCAATGCAATGAGAGAATCTATACGAGAAAAACGTAGAGAAGTAAAACAGGATATTCAAACTTTGTATGATGAATTAAATATACTTGAAGAAAGCATAGATTCTATTAACGAAAAAATTGAAATACTTAAAAAAGAAAAACGAGTAGATCAAACAAAATTAATCGAAGAATATCAAGACAAATTATCTACTATCGAATTAAAACATACAGATACATCAGATAAATTGAAAATATTAAATAATAGATATATTGAATTCCAAAAGATAGTTCAAGAGAAATCATCTAGTGAATCAACTATTACCACTAATTTACTAGATATTAAAAAACGTTTGGATTTATTTGAAAAATCAAAATGTCCTACTTGTGGAAGTGAATTCGATATGCATGGAGAACATGGACATATTAAAGAAACATTATTATCCGATGCAAAAGTTAATAAGGTAGAATTAAAAGAAGTGAGATCCGAATTAGAAAGTGCACAAACAAATCTAAATAAATGTGATAGTTTTATTAGATCGTCAAAGGATAGTATTGTTAGATTAGAAACTTTAACATCTCAATATAAATATGAGTTAGATCAAATAGTATCTAAATCTGAGAAAAAGGACTTTCAATATCTTAAACAACTTATTACCGAAAATAACAAAAAGACTAAAGATAAATCAGGCCAAAAATATAAACAAGAAAACGAAGATAAGTTTTTAGAATTAGTCGAAACTATTTTAGGTGAAGAAGGTATTAAAAATCTTGCATTAAAAACTATACTACCTCCACTTAATGCATCAATAGAATCTATGCTAAAACAAATGCATATACCACATAGGATTAGATTCGATGAAAAATTTGATTGTATCATAACATCGTTAGGAGAAACAATCAATCCTAATACAATGAGTACTGGTGAAAGAAAAAAATCAGATTTTGTTATTATTATAGCAATGATTAAATTACTTAAGGTACGATATCCATCAATTAATTTACTTTTCTTAGATGAAATATTCTCATCAATTGATGGTGGTGGAATTCATGAAATTATTGCGATACTAAAAGATACTGTACAAGAAACAGGATTAAATACATGGGTAATAAATCACTCGGAATTACCAGTGAATCTTTTTGATATTAAAGCAGAAGCCTTTAAAGAAGGTGGATTCTCTAAACTAAATTTAGAAACCATTACATAATGGATATATAAAGAGAATAACAAAATTATTTAAATAAATGTCTCAACTTTACGATTTAGAATTTAATAAAAGTGATGTAGTTCTACGTAATATATTAATAGGTGTACTAGCGACGCTTAATAATAAAATGTATTGGTATAATAGAATTAGCCAAACTGAGAAGAAAAAAATTAACATTCCATTTTATTTTAGTACAACTGGAGACGAACGCTTTCTAATGGATACGTTTATGAATAATGTTTCTGCTGGTGGAACTGATAAAACTAAAGCTGAGGGAGTATATAATCAAATACCTAGAGGTATCGTACAATTAGATGGTGTTTCTATCGATGCTGGTTCTATGACTAATAAATTCGTAAGAGCATTTTATCAGAGAATTCAAGAAGATGGAACTTTACGAACTAAAAGCTCGGAAGTATTTATGGTACCTTTAAAAATGCCATTCACTGTTGATATTCATGTTAATACAAATTTAGATATATTTAAGGCAATTCAACGAGCTATACAAATATTCTATAAACATCAAATATTTCAAGTTGATATCGATGGTACTAGAATACCTGCACTTGCTTCAATGCCTGAAGATTTTTCTAAAGAAAGACCTATTGAATATTCGTTTGGCGATAAAAAAGAATGGAAAGTAACTTTTAATATAGAAGTACAAACATTCTTACCTATATTTAAAAATGCTGAAAATGGATTCCTTGGACCTAATAATACAGAATTCGATGCATCAAATGTAATGCAAGGTTTCGGTTCAAATATATTATTTGCCGATAGAGGAGGCATTAGCAGTATCAGTCCATTCGCTGCAGATTTTGGTGCTAATGAAAACGCATTTGGTCCTAATAGCGAAAATCAATCTGCATCTGGAACTGAAGGATTCGAAACAGATAAAGGATCTAATACAGGTTCATTTGATAATAGCGAAACTAATAACGTTAATGGAAATGGACCAAATCAATCTGGAAATCAAGTTGATCCTACTAACACTGATAACCGAGGAGGATATGGTCCAACTTGGCCAGTTAGAAATCCAAGCCCATTACCTAAAAACGGTGGTGCAACAAGCAGTTAAATTAACTTAATTACAAAGGATAAATATATAAACAAAATAAAATTATACAATGAGCAAATTAAAGAATTTTGACGAATTTGTCAATGAAAATTTGGTTATCGGAGGAACATATAAACACTTCGGACCTGGATCATTAGATCCTATTATTCAAAAGCTTATAGGTGAAGGAAAGAATGAATCTATTATTAGAACATACTTAACGTCATTAGGTGTTGAATCTTGGAGAATAGACAAAGCAATGTCTAAATTCGGTGGAGTTGAATTTTCTGGCGAAAAGAAAATGAACGAAGCTAAATCAAAGAAAACTTTCGAAGAAACTGCAAATAAGTTTCTTTCAGATATTAACGAAGAGGAAGATGAAGCAATCGACGAAGCATCTCGTTGGAAAGGGAAAGAAATATTTCCTAATTGGGTTAAACCAAACGAACTTTCTGGATTAATCAAAAAGGAAAAGGATTTAGAAAAAGGCTCTATGTACGCTTTATTAGACTTAGGTTTAGATGTTTGGCAAGCGGAATATGAATACGATGGAAAGGTTGGACCTATACATATATTTAAATCAACTGCTCAAGGAACTGGTGATGATTCTAATATAGAATTTACTGATAGTGAATTAAAATCTGCACTTAAGAATTTAGAAATTGCAGTAATGGAAGCTTATCAAATGGCTATGAATGAAGCTAAGGTTAATAAAAACGCTAAACGTTCAGTAAGACCTCATAATAAAGTAAAACCAGGAATGGTTGCTATAGACTATAATGATGAACCTTATACGGTAGTTGGAGTTGGTAAAGCTAGTGAATTACTTGATTTTGATGATAGTGGAATTGCTGCTGATGAAATGGATATGGATGAACCTGCAATCGCAACTATAGGAAGAGGTGGTTACGCTGTTTATTCTTATATGACTGATGGTGCCGTTGTTTATGAATCGGAGGTTAATGAAGCTAAATTCGTAAAAGATTTTAACAAAGATGTTTTAGACGCTACTACAGAAAAGGAAGTAAAGTCAATATATCCTAAAGCGGTATTTTTTGTCGGAAAGCATTCACACTTTTTTGGAGAACTTGAAGATAACTTATTCTTTAAAGCATATTATATTAAAGGAAAAAGTGAATTTGAAATCAAATCAATTTATTCTCAAAAAGGAAGCAATTATGTTCATTTATATCTTAATGAATCGGTTGTTAATGAAGCTAAATTTAAAGAAGGACAATATATTAAAGCTAAAAATAACAGCGATAAATTTGCAGGAGATGTTTATGACATAACTAACGACGTAGACGGAACTCCACTTTACAAAAATGCCTCATTTGAAATTAAAAAAATAAATGGAGGTGAAACAATTCTTTGGAGTGATGATGATGGGGTAGAATATTCAATAGAAACCGATGATCTTAAAAAACATTTTGTAAAAGAATCAGTTAATGAAGCTAAAACCAAGAAAACTTTTGAAGATGCAGCTGCTGCATTTCTTTTAGGTTTAACAGGAAGCGATCAAATAGATGAAATGTCTGAAAACAAAATGCCAACTAACGAGGAGGTAACTAAATGTATTGCAGATGGAATGACTTACGAACAACTTTGTGAGAAATATCCAGATTGTGATAAATCAAAATTAAAAGAAATGTACGAATCATGTGGTAAAAAACATGAAAGTGTATCAGAAAAACTTAATAAAGAATCACTTCAAATCGAAGAAGGCGATGGTGAAGATATTGATGATATGATCGATGATCTTGCCGATGGTGATGAAGATGAATATCAAGGTGCTGATGATGAAGCTCCTAAGGATAAAGATTCTGATGATTCTGATGATTCTGAATCTGGTTTAGATAAAGCAGTTAAAGATGCTAAAAAAGATAAGAAAAAACTAGATAAGATTAAAGACATATTAACAAGTGAAGCCGAGGAGGTTGAACTTGATAAAGACGGAAAAGAAGAAAAAGATAAAGAAAACATCGAAGACGAAGAAAGTGGAGATGAGATCGAAATCGAAGAATCCGTTGATAAAGAAAGTGATGCATACATGGCTGCAGTACTTGAAGGTCTTAAAAAGAAATTCAACGGGTAATATCCTAAAAAAAGCCGGAGATATATAATTAAATTCTATAATAAAAAAAACACAACGAAATGTCACAAGTTTTAGAAAATCTAGATTTGAGAGCTAAGCTAGAAAACTTATATGAATCATTAGATGACCGTAACGGTTCTTCAAAAATGATTGTTGAGAGTTATATCAAGCAATTAGATCTTAGGTCTGACTATTCAATTTTAAGAGATTGTGTTGCAGAAATGGTGCAATATGACTGGTTAAATCAAGTAGGTACATTTATCAATGAATCTACTCAATACGTAAGAGATAACGAAATATCTTTTAGTGTATTAAACACATTGGAATCTTTACATTCAAATAGAAATAAAGAAACTTTTACTTCTGCAATAAATACATTGGAAGAATTAAAAGATCTTTCTGAATCAGAATTAAGAAAAAGACTTCCTAATAAAATGGCTACTCATTCTTGGGTACCTGGAATTAAAGAATTAATTTCATTATCAGAATCACTATCAGGTAAAAATTCTTCTACTAATAATAATGTTACTAGTAAAAGAACGGTATCTCCTGTTTTAGAAACTGAATCTGGTGAATTTATTTTTAATGTAGGAAAACGTCATTATTCAATGAACGAAAGTGGTGAAATTAAATTAGCTAATAAAAACGATATTACATCTGATTTTTATTCGTTAACTCAATTAGCCGAAAACTTCTCACCAACCGAGGAAGGATTGAGAATGAGATTAAGTAATGGTATTGTAGATATCACAGTTAACGAAAACGAAGATGGAACAATAACAAAAGAACTTAAATTAGATGGAGCTAAATTAGATGAAAATCATTTATCATCTTCTTTAATGGCAACCGGTAAATTTAGAGCTGGTGAATATGATGTTATTAAAGTTTTAGAACATGCAGTTCATTCAGCTGAAAAACTTGTAGAATTAGATTTTGTTGAAACTATAACATCTAACGTTTATGAAGGTGTTGAAGTTAATATTTTAAAAACAGATAACGGAGTATATGTTAATAAGATTAACACGTACATGAACGAAAATGTTTTAATCAAACCTGAAACTGCATCCGACGCTATCAACTTAGTAATGGAATACGTAAATTACGATATTACTAATAGTGTTAGAGATTTACTTGAAGGTGAAGCTAAAATTGAGGAAGGTCGTAAAAAAGAAGAAAATGATATTTACGAAAGAATTGATTTTATTAAAAATGAAATTTCGAAGATATCAGAATTAGGAATGGATGAAATGGCTGAAATTAAAGAAGCTAAAAAAATTCTTAGTGATTCTCTTGCAGAAGAACAAGCTAAATTGAATGCAATGTTTAAAACAAAAAACGTTGAGGTTCATGAAGCATCCGATGCTGATTACGTACCTGGTGAACTTAAAATGTCAGTTAAAACATATAAGCCAGGAACTAAAGTTCAAGTTAATGCAGGACAATTTACTGAAAAAGGTGCAAAAGATATGATTAGTATTATACTTCCATCTAACGAAGTAATTGATGTACAGAAGAAATATCTTGCAGTAGAAATATAACTTACCCTCACCCCTTATTATACTTTTGAATGGAGTCCTTCGGGGCTCCATTTGAAACTTGTTCTGATCAGCAGCATATAACTAATATTAAACACATGATATGGCAAAAGTATATTTACGAAATAAAGATTTAGTAGCTGAGATTATTAAATCTAAGGAAGCTGGAAAGTTAACTCCTGAAGCAACTCAAATGTTAATATTATTATCGGAAAGAGCAATACGAAAATTAAAATATAAAAATCCAGAAGATAGAAACGATTGTTTAGCATTTGCTCAATTAGATCTATTTAAATATTGGGACCGTTTTAAACCAGAGAAATCTACAAACGCATTTGCTTATTATACACAAATCGCTAAAAAGGGTTATGCTAAAGGTTGGAACAAATTACATCCTAAGAAATATTCAGGCACTATCAGTTTATCAGGTGCAACTGATGATGGTGGTATCTATTCTATATGAATATTAAAAACAACAAACCTAAGAAAAATTCAGGGTACAGTCAAGGATATTTTCCGATTAATGAATGTCAGAAATACATTGGTCCTGGCCCAATAATATATCGTTCTTCATGGGAACGAAAGTTTTGTATGTATTGCGAGTCTAATCCACAGATTGCTAAATGGTCATCTGAACCTGTGAAGATAAAATATATAAATAGTCTTGATGGTAGAGAACATTCTTATTTTCCTGATTATTATATGAAACTAGAATCTGGTGAAGAATACCTCATCGAAGTTAAACCATCTTCACAATTACAAAAACCAAATCCACCAAAACGAAAAACTAAAAAAAGCGTAGCAAATTACAAATATGCATACGAGATGTATATAACTAATATGTGTAAAATACAGTTTGCAGAACATTGGTGTAATAAACGAGGATGGAAGTTCTTATTAGTTACCGAAACATTCTTTAATAAAAAGTAATAATTTATGGGAGATAATATTAGAGGCGAAGCTTTTGCAGAACTACCTGAATTAGAAGATATAAAAGGTAACTTTGAAGCATATGTTCAATTATGGGAAAAGAAATATGGTGGTGGAAATCAAGCAGCAAAATATGCGTATGATTGGTTTGAGGAAACTTTAGCTGATAGAGATTCTACTTATGTTGAACCTACTGGTGGACCTACGTTAACATGGGGTAAGTTATATCATTTTAGATACGATCCAGTTACAAGGGATAAGTTATCATATTTTGATAAATCCCCAATGATCTTATCGTTAGGTCAAGATAAAAAGGGATTAGAAATTGGATTGAATTTAAATTTCTTACCTAAAGTTGCTAGATATTGGATGGTTGGTCAGATATTTAAAATATATGAAAAGTTTATTATTAATGCAACAAAAGGAAACAATTGGAGACGAGCATCTGATCAAGAGGAAGTTCAACTAGACTATAAATTATTAGAAGCTAATTTAGGTAAATGGGGATTAGGACATTGTGTTCGTAGATATTACTTAAATAAGATGAGCGAAATAGCAGTTATTTGTTATGAAGATTGGATTAGAGCAGTGATGATTAATTGGAACGATTATGAAGGCATTCAAGAAAATGATGTAAAAACTTTATATGAGCAGTATATCATAAAGTCACAAAAAAGATAGGAATATATAACTTAATAAAAAAAAGAAAAAATGGCAGGATTTGTAGAAAGAGGCGATAATGCGAGTGGACCTAGATTCGTTGCATCAAATGCCTTAAAACAGCTTAGTTCTTTTGGGATGAAATACGATGACATGGTTCTTCGTAACTCACAAGCCGTTGGTATTGTTGAAGATCAATTTGGATGGACTTACGACCCTAGAGGTTTAGTTGGTGGTGATTATGATGATTATGCATTATTTGCTAATTTAGCATTATCAGATATCGCTTTAAAGAAATCAATATCGGTATTCGATAAATCATATCCTAAGAAACGAGAAGAACTTAGGAGATTTGCAGTACAAGATGAAATTGAAGAAATATTAGATACTCTTTGTGATGAGTGTGTAGTATATGATGATAAAAATTATTTTTGCGACCCTCTTTTATTTGATGATGATTTATTAGCTGGTGAGAAGGTTGATGAAATTCGAGGAGCAATATCTATTAATTTTAAAAGAATTTATCAATATTTTGGATTTAATAATGATATCACCGCTTGGTCATACTTTAGGAAATGGCTAGTTGATGGTTATCTTGCGTTTGAGATAATATATGATAACGATCAAAGGAATATTATAGGATTTAAAGAAATCGATCCGATAACGTTAGAACCTGGTATTGATGATCAGGGAAAACGAGTATGGAAACAATTTAAAGATGTTCCTGGAAAAGCTCGAATGTTATACGATTCTCAAGTTATATACATATCGTATGCTAACATGAATTCGCCAACTCGAATATCTTACGTTGAAAGACTTATTCGTTCATTTAATTTATTAAGAATCATGGAGCATTCTAGAATTATATGGGCAGTAGTTAATTCATCATTTAAAACTAAATTTATTATACCAGTTGGTGGTAAATCTAAAACAAGAGCAAAACAATCTCTTGGTGTTTTAATGCAAAACTATCGAGAACAAGTTGATTTTGATTATGATAGTGGAGAATTAAAAACAAATGGCCGTCCGATGATGCCATTTAATAAAGAATATTGGTTACCTGAAGGAGATGCTGGTTCGCCACAAATTGAAACCATTGGTGGTGATGGACCTGATTTATCAGACACAGATTCTTTAAAATACTTCAAAGAAAATTTACGTAGAGTTTCTAAGATACCAATGAATAGATTTGATGTTGAAAATCCTCCATCATGGGAAATTAACGCTGAAGGATTAACTAGAGACGAAATCAAATTTGGTAGATTTATTAATCGATTAAGATCGGTATTCCAAGAAATCATAGTAAAACCGCTATGGATTCAAATGACATTAGATTATCCTGATCTTATGAATGATGATTCATTCAAAGCACAAGTTGGTGTTAAGTTTAATAAGTATAATGTATTCGAAGAAATGAAGGAAATGGAATTACTTCAAAAACGAATAGACTTTATTACCGCTATGAAGGATGGATTAGTTGATTATGATCCTAACGGAAATGAGATAAAATACTTCTCTTCTGAATTCTTAATTCGAAGATTTTTAGATCTGAGTGAAGATGATATTAGATCTAATAAAAAGATGAAAGATAAAGAACAAGAAGAATTAGATGCAATGGCTGACGAGGAAGATAGCGTATAAGCCTATTTGCAAAATTGAACAAAGATATATAATAAAAAGTTAAAATAATCTATAAATAATGGATCAACCGAAATTATTGGTATTAGAGAGGTCAACTTCGATCCTCGAAGCAAGTGCCGACGAAAAATATGTTTTGGAAGGAGTCTTTTCAGAGATTGGGAAAAAGAATAAGAACAATCGTATATATGATGAAAAGGAATTAATCCCTCACATAGAATCATTACAAGAAAAAATAAAAACTGGAAAATTGTTAGGAGAACTAGATCATCCTAAACAATTTGACATCTCATTAAAAAACGTATCACACGTAATTGAAGATATTACTTATGACAAAGCTAATAAAGTTGTTAAAGGTAAAATTCGTTTATTAGATACTGAAGCTGGAAAACAAGCTAAAGCACTTGTTGATGGTGGAATTCCTATTCATATTTCTAGTAGAGCTGCTGGTGTTGTTGAGAACAATGGCCATGTAAAAATTAAAAAACTTTTTACTTACGATTTAGTTGCTGATCCAGGATTCGAAAATGCTGAATTAAAGAGAGTTAACGAAGCATATGGATTTGGTGAAGATGAGAACGTACAAATATACGAATTAGAAGGATATATAGAAAATAACAACACAGAAATACAAAAAGAACTCGATACAATGGAAAATATCAAAGATACTACACCCATTAATGAAGGACAAGGTAATTTCGTTTCAGTTGAAGATTTTAACGAGTACTCTAAAATTATTAAAGAGCAATTTGAATCTTTGAAAACCGATATTGGTAATGTTACTGAAGGCGATCAAACTCCGGAATTAATAAAATATACTGAAAAGGTTGCTAAACGAGTTAACGATTTATCTTCATATATGGAGAAAGTTAGCGAAAACGTTGATAATTTAATTTCACATAACGATTATATTATAGAGAACCTTGATAAGGTAAAAGATTATGCTGAATATGTTGGTCTTAAAACAGATCAAAATATTGAGTACTCAAAACATGTTGTTGAAGGAGTAAATAATAGATTCTCCTATCAAGATTATGTAAATGAAAATGTTGATAAAGTTATTGACTATCAAAATTATTTAGTTGAAGGTATTGATGCGGCTGTTTCATATAGCGAATATATTAAAGAGAACGTTGAAAACTTAGGTAAATATACAGATTATATTGTTACATCTTTAAATGAAACTAAAGTTGAGGTAACAAAAACTGAAGATACAATAAACGAATCTGAAACTGCTTCAGAAGAAACAGTTATTACAGAAAATGAAAACTATAAATTAGAATTAACAAATAAAATTCAAGCGTTAGTCGAATCCGCTAAGACGCAAAAAGTGGAAGAAACGTCTGCTAACACTCACTTCTTAAATTTCTTAAATGAATCTAGAAGAAACGAATTTAAAGCATTTGATGATGAGTCTAAAACGAAAGTTATTAGAGCTTATGAGTCAAATTCTTGGTTCGGATCTAACGATGCATCAGGTATTTGGGAGTCAGTATTCGCTGAGCCTGTTAAATCAATAGACTGGCTAGAAAATATGCCTGAGAAACACCAAAGTGCATGGGATTCTTTAAATGAATCTCAACAAACAGCGGTTAAAGCTCAAGCATCTGTGAGAAATCTCGATACACAGTATAAGATCGATCACTTCTGGGCAACTAGAGATTTACGTTCGCATAATCCATCTGAACAAATAAATGAAGGAACTTCTTTGAATGAGTCGAAAGACGATTCAAAATATGAAACTTCATCTGTTTACATGGAATCTGTTACAGAAGGACTTAAACGACGCTTTAACAAATAAACCACAAAAAATATTAAGACAATTATGAACTTAATTAATGAATCTGAAATTTTCGGAAAGTGGGCTCCAATTATCGAGTCAACTACTGGAATCGAAGACAAAGGTAAATTAGGGTGGATGTCAAAATATTGCCATAACCACGAGTTGTATGAGAATAATTCTTATGCACAAGTTGGATCAGTAAACGGTATGGGTGCAACAAGATTTCCTGGACAACCAGGAACTCAAGCTGCTTTCGGTGCTCAAACTACTGGATCTGGTGATAAGCCTTACACTCTTCTTCCATTAGCAATGCAAGTTGCTGCACAAACAGTTGGATTAGACTTAGTACCAGTTGTTCCTATGAACGGACCAATGGGTGTTTTAACTTATTTAGACTTTGTGTACGGTGGAGGTAAAGTACCTTCTGTCGGACAAACTGGAGCTTTTAACGCTTCAACTGCTGGAACAACTCCAGACATGCCATTACTAATTAAAGTAGATGGTACTGGACAAACTGGATCTTTTGCTGCTGGTGATATTCTTACGGGTAGTACTGGTGGAACATTTACATTTGTAGGTGAATCAAGAATAGATGGATTT
>ERZ1048068.1294-NODE-1294-length-19555-cov-7.483179_pt1 | contig 19555 bp, 15 predicted proteins | sample MGYA00383098_ERZ1048068 | MGnify/ENA primary metagenome ERZ1048068 (study PRJEB29581, sample SAMEA5548368) | metagenome | biome: marine; feature: coastal; material: water | depth 1 m | study: Short-term variability in the microbial, nano- and picoplankton... | reverse complement strand
GAACGTGCATCTGCTGCAACTACCCAATAGAAGGGCTTTCCTTTTTTACCGTGTCTTTGAAGACGAATTTTTACTGACATATCAAATTAAATTTTTGGGTGCAAAACCCTGGTTATTAATGCGTGGCAAATCTACACTATTTTTTGATTTTACCAAACGTTAATAACTTCATATTCACATGCGTACATTTTACATACTAACTTCACTAAATTAGTTGGCTAATCCGTTACCATGTTTTTAGTCTTTGATACCGAAACCACTGGCTTACCAAAACGCTGGGATGCGCCTATTTCAGATCATGAAAATTGGCCACGATGTATTCAAATTGCATGGCAACTTCACGATGAATTTGGTAACTGTGTCGAGCACAAAGATTTTATTGTTTCCCCAGAAGGCTTTGATATTCCTTTTGAGTCAGAACAAATACACGGAATTAGTACAGCGCTAGCGGTTAAAGAAGGCAGTACTATAAATGCAATTTTAGCTGACTTTACCGCCGCATTGGCCAAATCAAAATACATCATTGGTCATAACGTCAAATTTGACGTCAATATCATTGGCGCAGAGTTAGACCGCCTTGGTTTGGACACTTCGATTACCACAACCCCCGTTTTAGACACTTGTACAGAGCACACTGCTACGCTATGCCAAATTCCAGGTGGTAGGGGCGGAAAATTTAAACTGCCAACCCTTTCAGAACTCTACAAAAACCTATTTGATGACAGCTTTGACCAAGCGCACAATGCCACTGCAGATGTAGAGGCTACAGCCCGTACTTTTTTCGAGTTGCTCCGTCAAAACAAATTTCCTGCAAACCAAATCACAGATGGTGAACTACTTGTGTCACGGCTAAATGAAACTTTTAAAGAAGCCGTGCCGTTAATAGGGTTGTCACACACCGATCTTAAGGCAGCATCAGCAAAACTAATTCAAGAGAAGCAAGCGCCTGTTTCTACGACAACTCTCTCAGCCAAAACAGTGCTAAGCACTCCTTTTGCACACTTGCACACCCTTTCGCAATTTACGGTCTTGCAGTCTACCATAAGGGTAAAAGAACTAGCGGAAACAGCAGACCAAATGGGGATGCCAGCCGTGGCATTAACAGACTTGGGTAATTTGATGGGCGCATTCCATTTTGTAAAATCTGTCAAACAAGTCAATGCTAAGCGCGCTGAAGATGACGATAGGCCGCCGCTTAAACCCATAGTAGGCATCACATTAAACGTATGTGAAGATCACTTAGACCGCAGTCGAAGGGATAATGGTTATCAGATGGTTTTTCTTGCCAAAAACAAAGCAGGGTACCAAAATCTATCCAAGCTATCTTCACTGGCCTACACCAAAGGCTTCTATTATCTGCCTCGTGTTGATAGAAAATTAATACAGCAATACAAAGACAACCTAATTGTCCTTACTGGGAATGTATACGGCGAAGTGCCATCTAAATTGCTTAACGTAGGCGAAAAGCAGGCAGAGGAGGCGCTGTTGTGGTGGAAAGAGCAGTTTCATGACGATCTCTATATTGAAATCATGCGGCACCAACAGGAGGATGAAAACCGCATCAACCCTGTGCTTATTCAGTTTTCACAAAGGCACAATGTTAAACTTGTCGCGACTAACTCTGTATTTTATCTAAAGCAAGAAGAGGCCAATGCACATGATATATTGTTGTGTGTTAAGGACGGAGAAAAACAGGCGACGCCTATTGGCCGTGGCCGTGGTTACAGATATGGACTTCCAAATCAAGAATATTATTTCAAAACGCCAGCACAGATGCAAGAATTGTTTGCTGATGTGCCACAAGCATTGGAAAGCATAGCCGAAATACTGGATAAAATAACCGCCTTTGATTTAGCTCGAGAAGTATTGCTTCCAAAATTTGATATTCCTGATGCATTTCAATCTGCTGAAGACGACACCGACGGGGGGAAGCGGGGCGAAAATGCCTACCTGCGCCACATTACCTATGAAGGTGCTAAGGCCCGGTATGGAACCTTAAACGATGAGCTCACAGAACGTATTGATTTTGAATTGAGCGTTATTGAAAATACGGGGTATCCGGGTTACTTTTTAATTGTACAAGATTTTATTGCTGCTGCAAGAGAAATGGATGTATCGGTTGGACCAGGACGTGGGTCTGCCGCAGGCTCTGTGGTGGCCTACTGCCTAAAGATTACGAATATAGACCCCATTGAGTACGACTTACTTTTTGAGCGTTTCCTAAATCCAGACCGTGTAAGTTTGCCAGATATTGATATTGATTTTGACGACGAAGGAAGATCAAAAGTCATTGATTATGTAATTGAAAAGTACGGGTCAAACCAAGTGGCGCAAATCATTACTTATGGTACCATGGCAGCCAAATCTTCTATTCGAGATACCGCACGGGTGTTGGACTTGTCGTTGGGCGATGCTGATCGGGTAGCCAAGCTGGTTCCAAACATGAAGTTGAAGAAAATTTTTAATCTTGAGGACAAGGCACTAAAAGAAGCCTTGCGCTCGGACGAGTTTGCTCGTGTCGCCCAATTGAAATCCATTGCTGAAGGAAGTGACTTAGAGGCTGAGACACTTAAGCAGGCCCAGATTCTCGAGGGTTCTTTGCGCAACACTGGAACACATGCATGTGGTGTGATCATTACACCCGATGATATTACAGAGTTTGTTCCTATTGCTACCGCAAAGGACTCTGATTTATATGTTACTCAGTTTGACAACTCAGTTGTGGAGGATGCAGGGCTACTGAAAATGGACTTTTTAGGGCTGAAGACACTTACGCTTATAAAAGACACGGTAAAAATTGTCAAATATCAACGCAATATTGAGCTTAATCCAGATGAATTTCCACTCGATGACGCATCCACTTATGCATTATTTCAACGCGGTGAAACCGTAGGGGTTTTTCAGTATGAAAGTGCGGGAATGCAAAAATACCTTCGCGACTTAAAGCCGAACGTATTTGAAGATTTAATTGCTATGAATGCGTTATACCGCCCAGGGCCACTGGAATACATCCCGAGTTTTGTTCGTAGGAAAAACGGCCAAGAGGAAATCACTTACGATTTACCAGCCATGGAACAGTATCTCAAACAAACCTATGGCATTACCGTGTATCAAGAGCAAGTGATGCAACTGTCTCAAGCTTTGGCAGGGTTCACCAAAGGTGAAGCCGACGTGTTACGAAAGGCGATGGGTAAAAAGATTTTTGCTTTACTCGAGCAGTTAAAGCCTAAGTTTCTAAATGGTGGAGAAGAACGGGGCCAACCAAGAGAAGTACTTGAAAAGATTTGGAAAGACTGGGAGGCATTTGCTTCCTATGCCTTTAACAAATCTCATTCCACTTGTTATGCTTGGATCGCCTATCAAACGGCTTACTTAAAGGCAAACTATCCAGCAGAATATATGGCGGCGGTATTGTCCAACAACATGAACGATATTAAGCAGGTCAGCTTCTTTATGGAAGAGTGTCGCAGGATGGGCATACTGGTTCTTGGCCCCGATGTCAATGAATCATTCTACAAGTTTACGGTAAACGACAAAGGAGCCATTCGCTTTGGTATGGGCGCTGTTAAGGGCGTTGGTCGAGCCGCAGTTGAGACCATAGTGGCGCATCGTCAAGAGAAACCCTACGAATCTATTTTTGATCTGACACAGCGGATAGATCTTAGAGCTGCCAATAAAAAATCGTTTGAAAGTTTGATACTAGCAGGTGGGCTAGACTCCTTGTCTGACGCTCACCGATCGCAATATTTTCACCACAACGGAGATGGGGTCACTTTTGTTGAAAAGGCACTCAAGTATGGCGCTCAACACCAAGAAAACGAGCAATCTTCACAGGTGAGTTTGTTTGGTGCCGATGCCGCAGTGACCATCGCCACGCCAGAACTCCCTGTTTGTGAGCCTTGGACTGCCCTAAAGGAATTAAAGCAAGAAAAAGAAGTTGTAGGCATATATATATCAGCCCACCCACTTGATGATTTTGCACCTGCCATGAAACACTTTTGTAATGCCAGACTTGGAGTATTCAACGACATGGATGCTTTGGTCAATAAAGAGCTAAGCTTTGGCGGCATGGTTGGAGAAGTAGACCATCGCGTGTCCAAGAATGGAAAAGGTTGGGCCATGTTTATTTTAGAAGATTTTGAGGAGTCTTATCAATTTAAAATATTTGGAGAGGAGTACCTCAAGTATCGACATTTTTTGGTGGAGGATAACTTTATCCACGTCAAGGCTTCTGTAAGAGAAGGTTGGCTGAACCGTGAAACGGGGAAAAGAGGCGCTGCCAGAATGCAGTTCAATGCTTTTCAGTTGCTTCAAGACACCTTGACCACCAGTACACACAAAATAACCCTTAAACTGGATATGGCCCATGCAGACGAAAAGTTGGCTACCTTTTTAGATGAGCTTTTCAAAAAACACAAAGGAGATCATAAAGTAGACATGACATTCTATGAAACAGAAGAAGAAATTAAGCTACATACCATGAGCCGTAAACTCAAAGTGCATGTTGGCGGTGAATTGTTAGAAGCTTTGGATGCATACCCCGTTGCTTATAAATTGAATTAACTATTGATTATACAAATATCTCAATAACTACTACTGATACATTATTGTGCTGATTTGTAAAAAAACAATGTACATTTGAATAACCAAAAATAATGATGTTATGGCACTAGAAATTACAGACGCAACCTTTGAAGAAGTTGTTTTAAAATCCAGTCAACCCGTATTGGTTGATTTCTGGGCAGAGTGGTGTGGACCCTGCCGCATGGTAGGCCCCATTATTGATGAGCTTAGCAAAGACTATGAGGGCAAAGCCGTTGTTGGAAAAGTAGACGTTGACAACAACCAAGAGTTTGCTGCCAAATTTGGGGTGCGGAACATTCCAACGGTACTTTTGTTTAAAAATGGTGAGCTCGTTGATCGCAAGGTTGGTGTGTCTCCAAAGGCTGTTTATGCCACTGCAATTGACCAACAGTTCTAGTCAATATTCTTTTTGCTTTTGTGTATCCGAAAATGCGTGTATATTTGCACGCACCTAACGCAAACGGTCTGGTAGTTCAGCTGGTTAGAATACATGCCTGTCACGCATGGGGTCGCGGGTTCGAGTCCCGTCCAGACCGCAAAGCTTAAAAGCTTTCAATATTAAACGCGTTGTGTTGCTTGCAAACAGTTGTTTGCAAGAGGTTCGTAGGAGAACCCATGAGAAGCTTTCCTGTATTGGAGGGCTTTTTTGTTTTTTAAACGGTTTTGAGAAAGCTATAAAACAGCTACTTGCTGTTCAAACTCAAATAACTTAAGCTGAAAAAAAGAGGCTGATGCCAGAATATGGTCAAAAATATCAGCTGATATTTCCTCGTGGTTTTTCCATACTTTGTCAGATGTAAAGGCATAGACTTCAAGTGGTATCCCATGTGGGGTAGGCGCCAACTGGCGACACATCACTGTGAGCTTTTGATTGATGCTGGGGTGCTGAGATAAATATATTTGAATATAGGATCTGAATAAGCCCAAATTGGTCAGGTTTCTTCCGTTTAGTGGAATTGAAGTGTTTGTTTTTGTCGCTTTGTTGTAGGCTTCAATCTCATTTTTTTTGTTTTCAACAAAGGTTTTAAATCGGTCTAGTTCAGAAACGTTTTCTAACTCCTTTGCGTTTAAGAAGCGAACAGAGGAAGCTCTTATAAACAAGGGTCTTTTGATGCGACGCCCATCTGATTCACTCATCCCTCGCCAGTTTTTGATGGAGCTTGATAATAGTTTATATGTAGGAACCGTGGTAATGGTGTTGTCAAAATTGCGCACTTTAATGGTAGAGAGGTTGATTTCAATAACGTCTCCATCTGCACCATAAGACTCCATAGTAATCCAATCGCCTATGCGAACCAGGTCATTCGCGCTAATCTGAATACTGGCAACAAAGCCCAAAATGGTATCCTTGAACACTAACAGGATAACTGCTGAAATAGCCCCCAAACCTGTAAAGAAATACACGAGTTCTTTACCCGACAGTATGGAAAGCGCAAGCAGTATCCCGATACCCCATAAAAAAATCATAACGACCTGGATATAGCTGTCAATGGGCTTGTCTTTAAATTGTTTCTGCTTTTGTAATTGTTGCCTAAAAGTTTTTAAAAGACTTCTTATGATAAGTATCCCTACCAATACCGCATAAACGTCTACTAAGGCTGTAATCCAAGAAGCAATTTTATCATTGCCGTTGCTCCAGAACGGAATTACCGCATGGAGAAAGAAGTATGGTACAAAGCGGGAAACGTTTTTGGGTAGCTTGTGCTCGATTAATGCATCGTCAATAGTGGTTTTTGTAGCGCCTGAAATCCTATGAGAAGCATTAACAAGTATAAAACGCGCGATAACACGTAATACCCAAGAAATAATAAGGAGTATGGTGGAAATGGCTGTAAAATCAGCCCACCAAGCCCATGTTTCGGACCAGTTGTTATGGATAAGAAAGTCGTATAACGGATGCATTTGGCTAAATTATAGATAAATTCATAAACAAATGTTATATTTATGTACCCTAAAAAAAACCCGCACTTAGAAAAGTGCGGGCGTCAAAACAATAACCAATAAAAAATGTTACGACATTACATTTTACCTACACACGAACCGTGCCAAACTCGCGCTTATTTCTTTTTTTGCGTTTTATTTTCTTTAATTTCCTTTCTAAATAGCGGTAAAGTAATTGCCCAAACTCCTGATAATTTCGAAATTAAGTTAAAGCAAATAGAATATATAGATGTTAATACAAAAGAGCACACGTGCATAAATGCAACCAGCTCTAATTCGATTTTAAACTTATCTAGAAATTACAATCATATTTTTGTCGCTCTTGTTGACGATCCCAGTATTCAATACGCTTATAGGGTTGCAGGCGAAACATCCTTGAGCCAATGGAAAAATACAGGGTCAGAGATTCATTTAGTTGGTTTAAGTAGGGGCGACCATGAGCTTCACATTCGCGGTGAACGAAATGGTCAATTTTCTAGTAATATTTTCAATACGACATCTATATTAAGACCCCTTTTTATCTTACTTGGTGGTGTATTTCTATTTTTATCATCTTGGCCCTAGTAATGTTTTATGCTTTTTTATCGCTTGAAAGTAAGCTTATAGAAGAGCGCCGAGATAGAAATCTTGAGGTATCAAATTTGGAGGGTAAAGCTTATCGCGCTCAAATGAATCCACATTTTATTTTTAATGCCTTGAATGGCATGCAAAGTGCTATGGTATTGGGCGGAGAAAAAGAGTTTAATACCTATATATCTTCTTTCTCTAAGCTTATTTGCAACACCATTGATATGAGTAGCGAGGATAAGATTACATTAGCTGATGAAATAAAATACATCAGAAATTATGTAAAATTACAGGATCTCAGACTCGACCATAAGATTAATTTGGAAATAAATGTTGATCCAAAAATTACTCAAGACGCCGTGTATTTACCTTGTATGATGCTGCAGCCTATTGTCGAAAACGCCATTGTGCATGGTATCATACCAAAACAGGACACAGGTGAAATAAAAATTAAATTAGAACTCGACAACGAGATGCTGCGCATTATTGTAACCGATAATGGTATTGGTCGCAAAGCAGCTGCTAAACAAAAAGAAGGATACGCTAAATACAAATCACATGCTACCCAAATCATGCGAGAAAGGATTGATATTTTTAATTATTACAACAAGAATAAACTCTCATTTGAGATGATAGACTTATATAATGACGATGGTACTCCAAGTGGAACAAAAGCCATCCTATATGCACCGCTAGACTTAAAAACACGTAATTAGTTGTCTATCAGCGTTTGGTATGTCAAACAAGTGTTGTACCCTTTTTGAGCAAAATAATTTGGTGTGTCCACAGCTCCACAAGCCAAAATAAAATCACCACCCCACGCACCTAAGCTCTTGATAGCACCGGGATAATCATTGAATAAACGTTTTTGAATGGGCGTAGTATTAATTAAGGTCGCAATAAAGGCTTCGTGCAGTCTCACTAAGTCTTGAAAATCATCAAGTGTTATGTCGGCTAAAAAGGAAAGTGTTAGTCCATTAACTTTTTCCATCTTTTCAGTCGTAAGAATACTGCTGTCAAATGCGGCAACTGCCTGCTGGCTGTCTTGCTTTTGGTTGAGATGCACAAAAAACAAATGGTCTTTAAACGCGGGATTAAAATCAACTGCAGTAATGGTTGGATGAATCACATCTGTGCGTTCATACAAAAGGGCACCTTCAGCCGTTGCACAGGCAATATCATAGCCACTTCCACCAAATACTTTTTGAAGGAGTATATAAGGATTCACTTCAGACCATTGGGACAATAGCGAAACCAACGTTGAAGAACTTCCCAACCCCCAACTGCGATCAAACTCGAGCGTACTCCTAATCAACAGCCCATCGGCATTTGCTAAAAGCGTTGGATTTAATTCGTTGATTGCTAAAAAGAGTTGCTGTAAACGCTGCCCAATAGCATCGTTTTGTTGTTGTGGCGCAAAAGTTTTTTTGTCAAAGCTGTTTTCATACCACAGCTGTCCATTGACATCAACGCTTTTCCATGCAATAATCCTAGTTGTGGTTTCGGTAATTTCGAGTGATTGCCCTAATTTGGTTGGAAGTGCAAGTGCTTTGGCCCCACCCAAAACGGCATATTCGGCTGTCAGCAATAATTTTCCTTTGGCGTAAAACTTCATGCGTTGCGGAGTTTTGCCAGTAAGTCAGCAACCGTATGGTGAGAAACGGTATTGTCTTTAAAGTGTGCTATTGCTGCTTTTTTTTCTGATTCCGTTGCTTGGTGCTGATTTAGAATATTTAACAGGTGCATTTTCATATGCCCCTGTTGGATACCAGTGGTAACTAGACTTTTTACTGCTGCAAAATTTTGTGCCAATCCCGCAACTGCAACAATCTGCATCAGCTCTTGCGCATTGGGTGTTCCCATGAGTTCATGACACCAACGCACCAAAGGGTGAAGCTTGGTCAATCCACCAACAGTACCTACTGCCAATGGCACCCTAAGTGAAAATCTAAAAATGCCATCTATGATTTCCGCCTTAGAAAGACTGCGATATTGCCCGCTGGCTGCTGCATGGGCATGTATGCCCGCAGCCACTGCTCTCAAGTCATTTCCGCTGGCCATTACAACGGCGTCTATGCCATTCATAACGCCTTTGTTGTGAGTAACCGCTCGGAAGGGTTCTACTTCTGCAATCCTTACGGCTTGCACAAACTTCTCAGCAAAGAGTTTGCTATCCGCAACAGTTGGTAAAAGTTCATTAACCGGACAACTAACAGCTGCCTCAACCATGCAGTTGGGCACATAGTTCGATAATATGCTCATGACTACCTCAATGGCTTTTTCTTCCTTAGAAAAATCAGCGTGTTTTGCAGCCAATGTTTTCAGTTGGGTGGCCAGTTGCTCTAAACAGGAATTGATGAAGTTTGCGCCCATCGCATCTTGGGTTTCGAAACGCACATCTAATTGGTAATAACCTGCTATAGCATCGCTTTTGTCTACCAAGCTAAGTGCCGTAATACCCCCACCTCGGCTGCGCATATTATGCGTAATTTCAGCTGTTGATGCTAAAAGAGCAGCCTTGTGCTTTTCAAAAAATTGGTGTAGTTTTTGGGAGTCACCGTGATACATAAAGTGGACGTGTCCAACTTTTTCGGTGCCTAGTATGGTTGCTGTAAACCCGCCTTTGGTACTCCAAAATTTGGCGGCGTTGGATGCGGCTGCAACCACGGAGCTTTCTTCAATTGCCATGGGGATGGTCAGAACGGTGCCATTGATGTTAAAATTGGGCGCCACACCAAGCGGCATATAAAAATTGGTTAAGGCGTTTTCTATAAACTCATCATGAAGGGTTTGCAGTTCCTTGTCGCCGTGATTATAGTTTTGTAGCACTTCCAGTGCTTGGGCCGGATTGTGAAACTGTTGGCTGATCCAATCCAGTTTTTCAACCTTGGTTTTTTTGGAAAACCCCGAAACGAATGCACCTTGCCCTTTGCCTTTTGTCATATTGCAAAGATACGACTGTTGGGGAAAGTGTAACTTTATATAAAAATCCTATATTAGCTATCTATCAACTTAATTTATGGAAGCACAATTTGGCGGTTCCGCCCTTAACCAAAAGACCATTTTAAACCACCCTGTAGGGTTATTTGTTTTATTTTTCACCGAAATGTGGGAGCGCTTTAGCTACTACGGTATGCGCGCCATCTTGGTATTGTTCCTAACATCATCCATCATGAACGATGGTTGGGCATGGTCCAACGAAGATGCCTTGCAGTTGTATGGACTATACACAGGCTTGGTATATCTTACCCCCATACTTGGCGGATTTCTCGCTGACAAATTTTTAGGCTACCGCAATGCAACTGTTTTGGGTGCTTTGATCATGACCTTAGGACACGCTTCCATGGCATTGGAGACCTTTACAGATTCTTTTTTCTTCATTGGCTTGGTGTTGTTGATTATCGGAAATGGTTTTTTTAAACCCAATATTTCTTCCATTGTAGGACAATTGTATAAAGATGGAGACAAGCGTAAAGATGGCGGTTATACCATTTTCTATATGGGTATTAATGCCGGTGCTTTCTTGGGTATCTTACTCTGTGGTTATATAGGCGAAAAAGTAGGCTGGCACCTAGGTTTTGGGTTGGCTGGTATTTTTATGTTCTTTGGAATGTTGCAGTTTTGGTATGCTCAAAAAATATTTGGAAATATTGGAATAACTCCAAAAAAACTTGCAGAAGTACAGCCAGCTAATAAAGACCAAAGAATCAAGAAAGGATTTTCTAAAGTTGAAATAGACCGCTTGATTGTCATTGTTGTTTTTTCCATATTCACGATTTTCTTTTGGTGGGCATTTGAACAAGCAGGTGGATCCATGACCATATTCGCAAAAGATTTTACCCAACGAACACTTGTTGGGGATGCTTCCAGTATTTTTAAGGTAGCCAATACCATCATCACCCTGGTTCCAATGGTTGTTTTGACCATAGTGCTCTATGGCTTGTTTAGTAAAATGCTTAGTAATTTCATGCTGTCTAATCTATTCTTGGGCGCAAGCTTTGCCATTATTTGGGGCATCGTTATTTGGATGATTGTGCGTGAGTTTTCAGAAACAGCAACTGAAATCCCCGCCTCTTGGTTTTCAGTTTTAAATTCACTTTATATTATTTTATTGGCGCCTTTGTTTTCCAAAATATGGGCCTCTAAGCTTAATCCTAGCGGACCCATAAAATTTGCCATTGGACTTATCCTTTTAGGAATAGGCTTTGCATTCTTGGCTTTCGGAGCTTGGGGTATTCCGTTGGGTGCAGAACAGGCTAGCGTTAGCATTGTTTGGCTCATCTTGGCGTATTTGTTCCACACCATGGGAGAACTGTGCGTTTCACCCGTAGGTTTGTCTTATGTGAGTAAGTTGGCTCCAATAAAGCTAGTTGGCCTTATGTTTGGCTTCTGGTTTGTTTGTAGTGCTATTGCAAATTATTTAGGAGGAAAAACAGGAAGTTATATCGACAAAATTTCAGAAGCCTATGGATTGTCAAACTTTTTCTTAATTTTCTTTGTAATACCTGTTTTGGCAGGAATCTTGATGATTGTATTGAAACCTATTCTTATTAAAAAAATGCATGGAATTGATTAAAAGTGTAACCGCCCTATGTTTACTAACCTTTTCCCTTAGCCTAAGCGCTCAGGTCAATTGGTACACCTTTGAAGAGGCTTTTGAAGCACAAAAAGTAGACCCAAAACCCATTATGATGGATGCCTATACCGTTTGGTGTGGCCCTTGTAAATTGTTGGACAAAAACACCTTTGGCAATAAAGACGTTAGCGACTACCTAAATGCTAACTTTTATCCCGTAAAATTTAATGCCGAAGGCAATGAAGTGGTGCGTTTTGAAGGTAAAGTCTATGACAATCCAAATTATGATCCTCAGCGTGCGAAGAGTCGTAACAGCGCACATAGCCTCACGCGATACTTAGGCGTATCGGGTTATCCAACCCTAGTATTTTTTGACGATAAGGGAAGTTATATCACCCCCGTAGTTGGATATTTAAATCCAGTCCAAATAGAAATTTACTTAAAATTAGTGCATCGCAAAGAGTATGAGTCTATCAAGTCTCAAGATGACTTTACGGCTTATATAAAAAATTTCAAAGGTCAGTTTAAGGGATAACTACCCTCTCTAGCAGTGCTGTGAAAGGCTGTATTTTTTGCTTCGCAAGTTGCTTTCCAGCACGCCACAAATGAAGGGTAATTGCTTCCGTCAGCAATGATAATGGCAGGTTTTATATTGTCAATTAAATCACCCAAATGAATTTTAGGGTTTTCCCGCAAGAGGATTGTTTTATGAGACGGAACTCCTTTGTAAATACCTAAACTGTCGACGACAAGTAAAGCCCCATAGCTGTTATGTAGCCGTTGATAATGCATACTGTCAAGGCGATTGTCTAATTGAAACCGCGCCGCCAATTGCGTTATTTTTTGAGTTTTTTTATCGTAATGTGCCGTGCCTATTCGATTTTTGGTCGTAATCAACAAGCTGTTTTTGTATACATGCCCAATAAGTGCTTTGGGTGGGGGTTTCCACTGCACCAACAGGTTTAAGTGAAACAGTATAGACAGCACACCCAATAACAACATCTTTTTGTGGGTAGGGCGAGACAGCAAGACAAACAGGCTAATAACAGCCATGCCCAAAAGTGCTGCATCAAGAGGTCTGAAAGGGATGCTTTCAATAAAAAAGTATTCCCATTGCGCAATCCATGCGACGGTATTTTGATACGCATCAAAAATACGGTTAGCGAAATCATATGCTGGATATACCGATAGAAAGAAACTAAAGCCAACTGCTGCAATAGCCAGCGTGATGATAAAGCCCAGTAGGGGTACAAGCACCAAATTGCTAACCCAAAAAAGGAGTGGAAATTGGTTGAAGTAGTAAAGGCTTAAGGGCAAAATGGCGATTTGGGCAATAATACCTATTCCAAAAAGGTCAGCGAGGTAACAAACAGCTCTGTATTGCTTTATAAATAGGCGTTGCCAGTGTGGCATCATCCAAACAATTCCAAAAACGGCTGCATAGCTTAATTGAAACCCCACCTCAAAAATAAACCGAGGATTTACTAAAAGCAGTAAGACAAAACTTACCCAAACCCCTTGAATACCCGCATTTTTACGATCCAGCGCAAGTCCTAGTTGCAAAAAAGTAAACATGGTTACTGCTCTTGTTACAGATGCGGAATCCCCTGTGATAAGTACAAAACACCAAAGCACTAGCACTGGTATCAATGCCGCAAGCACTTTGCCGAATTTCAAGCTTTTCAACGGTCTTACAAAAAACCGCAACAGCATAAGGACAATACCAATATGAAGTCCAGAAATGGCCAAAAGATGCATGGCACCAGCCCTTTGGTATTGTGCTACTCTTTCTTCTGATAATTCGGCCTTATGCCCAAGCACCAATGCCATTACCAATGCCTTGTTGTTTTGATTAAGTGGGGTTTGCTTTAGCTGTGTTATCAATTGTTGTTGCAGTTTATACGCCCAACGTTTCAAGCTTTTTTTTGGTGACAAGGCAACAAATGGTTTTTTGTCTAAACTGATTTTCCTTGCCACGCCTTTTCGAAGCATATAGGTTTTAAAATCAAAATCCATGGGGTTACTGGGCGCTTGGATGGGTATTAGTTTAGCTCGTACCAACAGGCGATCACCAACGCTGAGAGGCTGTGAAAGATTGGTTTGAAGAAGAATACGTTCTTTCTTTGTTGTTACCGCAATAAATTGATGTCCAAATGTGTTGGTGTTTGCTGCTTTTGTTACAACAAGTTCATGCGTCGTTTCTGGTGAAGGCGGTTTTGGTATTACTGGGTTTAGTCTCATGCTGCCTAATACCAAAAAGCAAGAAAACATACTTATTGAGTAAAGAAAATGCCAGCGTTTTATGTGGCAAACAGTAAGTGCTGCGCCAATTCCAATAAGATATAAATAGCCGAAATCAGCTTGAACATATTCTTGCAAAAGTATCCCTAAGCTAAAGGCAAATCCGATGATGGCAATGGGTGTACTAGAATGGGGCATACTACAAAGTACGCAATAGTTTATTTTTTAAGCAACCTTCGGGTTTGAGCGTAGGCTTTTTTCCAATACGTATTATCGAGCGTTGAGATGATTACCCCTTGTGAAGAAGAAGCGTGAATAAATTGGGGAACCCCACGTTTGGTACCTACAACAATACCGGCATGGGTAAGCCTTCGTTTCCTTGAAGTCCTAAAAAAAATTAGATCTCCTTTTTTGGCTCTGTCGACAGAAATGCGCTTGCCCTTTTTTCGCAAGGCATCAACTGTTCTGGGTATTCTAACGCCTTGTTGTCTGTAAGCATTGTAGATAAGTCCAGAGCAATCAATCCCCCCTTTGGTGTTTCCACCCAAAGCATAAGGAGTCCCTAAGTATCCTTTGGCATAGTAAACAACCCCATCTCTGGGTTTCATTTTACTACCTTTTCGAAAGCTTCCACAAGAAGCTACATTCAATGCCAACAGCAAGACAAATAGCTTACGCATGTGTTCGTTGTGAAATTAGTTTGGCCACTTGATCACTAGCGCCACTTCCGCCTAGTTTTATTTTAAGCACCATGTAGGCCTCAAGCTGGGCTGTTCGTGCTGCCCCATTCAAAATTTCGGATAGGTCTCTAGATAATTGCTTTGCATTGCAATTGCGCTGCAAGCGTTCGGGCACGACCATCTTGTCTAAAATTAAATTGACAAGTGATATGTATGGTAGTTTTACAACTTGTTTTCCAATGGTGTAGCTCAAAGCACTGGTTTTATAACAAACAATTTGTGGCACCTCAAACAATGCCGTTTCTAAGGTCGCTGTTCCGCTGGTAACCAAAGCAGCATGGGCATGCGACAATAATTTATAGGTGTCATTTTTTACAATGTGTAGGCCTAGGTTTTCGAAGAGTACTTCGTCTAGGTGCGGTGCTGCTCCAATCACAAAACAATAATCGGGAAAGTCTTTGGCGGTATCCGACATAATACGAACCATTTTACTTACCTCTTGCGCTCTGCTCCCAGGAAGCAAAGCCACTATGGGTTTGTCTTTTGGAAGTTTGTGTGTTGTCCTAAATGCATCAGCGCTTCCAGCGTCAAATTGTACAATTTCATCTAACAATGGATGCCCCACAAAATCAACAGCCAATTGGTGTTTGTCTTCAAAAAAGGTCTTTTCAAAAGGGAGGATGACATACAGATAGTCTATTACCTTTTTCATAAGTGTTACCCTGTTTTCTTTCCACGCCCAAACTTGTGGACTTATGTAATAGTGGACAGGGATTTTTTGAGCTTTTGCCCATTTGGCGATGCGTAGGTTAAAGCCGGGATAGTCAACAAGGATAATAGCATCGGGTTGAAATGCTAAAATATCTTCTTTACAAAAGCGTATGTTTTTGAAAATGGTTCGGATGTTTTTGGCGACTTCCCAAAAACCCATAAAAGCCAAGTCACGGTAGTGCTTTACGATGGTTGCCCCTTGCGCCTTCATGCGGTCGCCTCCCCAAGCACGAATGCTTGTATTTGCATCATCGTGCTTAAGCGATTTTATAAGGTTAGCAGCATGTAAATCACCAGATGCTTCCCCGGCAATGATGTAGTACTTCATCCAAAAAGCTTTAATCCAAAGGTAAACAATGCCCACAAGATAGAACTGGCAAGGACTCCGTAGGCAAAAGGCTCGTTATTTTTTCGGAGAGAGCCAAAAAATAACAGCAGATTGGGGATTGCACAAATTGTTGCGATACCAGCAAATTTATCGAATTCAATAATTTTAAAATCTAGATTGAGTAGTGCAATGCCAAGTATAAATAAAGGCAATCCTAACCCCAGCAGCAGACCCCAACGCAGTTGTTTTGTTAAAAATCCCATGTATTTAATTTCTGTATGCTGTGATGCGCTGTCATGTCAAAGTGAACTGGCACAACGCTTACATAGCCGTTTTCGAGTGCCCACTCGTCGGTGTCTTCGCCCTTGTCTTCATTGATAAATTTCCCTGTTAGCCAGTAGTATTCTTTACCAGTTGGGTCTTCTCTTTTGTCAAATTCCTCAACCCAATATGCCATTGCTTGTCTGCATATGCGTATTCCTTTGATGTCCTTCTCTTTTAATTTAGGCAGGTTAACGTTTAGCACCACGCCCTCTGGAATTCCATTTGACAAGGCAGACAGGGCAATGCGCTTTATAAAGATTTTTATTTGCTCAAAATCAGCATCCCATGCATAATCTAAAAGTGAAAATCCAATGGCGGGAATTCCTTCTATGCCCGCTTCAACAGCAGCGCTCATGGTTCCTGAATAGATAACATTAATTGACGAATTGGAGCCGTGATTGATGCCAGAAACACAGAGGTCTGGCTTGCGTTTTAGAATTTCATGCACGCCCATTTTGACACAGTCAGCAGGTGTGCCAGAGCAGGCGTATTCTGTCTGAGGCCCATCATCTATGGTAACCTTACTGCATCGAAGCGTATTATTTAAGGTAATGGCATGCCCCATGCCAGATTGTGGGCTGTCGGGCGCTACTACCACTACGTCACCAATGCTGTTCATTACATGAATCAGATTTCGTAGCCCTGGAGCGCTAATTCCGTCATCGTTTGTTACAAGAATTAAAGGCTTTTTCATACATTAGTTTTGAAAGTTAAAAATACGCAATGACGGCTTCATATTTGCTTTTTTTGGCACGGTTATGGAATAGTTGTTAAAAAAGTTACGAAAAAGCTGTATTTTTAACCTTGCTTCCAAAGAGAATTATGAAAAAAAAGTTATTTATCCCCCTGTTGTTTGCTGCCCTAATGCTTGTTGCGTGGACGCGCTTTAATGTTCCATCAACGCATGAATTTTCTGAAGACACTTCAAAAGACCAACTCTTGATGGAGCTAATTGCATATTTTATGCAACGCGGACACTTCGACCCTAAGGACATAAGCAACGACTTTTCCGAAGACTTGTACGCTACATTTTTGGAAATGTTGGATGGTCAAAAACGGTATTTTCTAAAAAAGGATATTGCTCAATTTGATCGATACAAATATGCATTAGACGACGAGTTCAGGGCTTTACAAACTAATTTTTTCGATTTTGTTTATACGCGTTATTTGGAACGCAGAAATGAAACCAAGTTATTCTATATCGAGATTTTGGAGAAGCCTTTTGATTTTAACAAAAAGGAGGAGATAAATGTTGATTATGAAAATCAGCAATACCCAGGTACTTTGCGACTAAAAGTAGAAAAGTGGCGCAAGCAACTTAAACTTTCAACACTTAATATTTTACATAACAAACAACAAGAGGAAGAAAAGCTGGCGTCAAAAGACGAAAGCTATGTGCCTAAGACTTTTGAGGTCTTGGAAAAAGAAGCCCGAGAGATTACACGTGAAAACATGGAGAATTATTTCTCCTTAATGGAAGATGTGCGCGAAGAGGATTGGTTTGGAAGCTATCTCAACGCTTTTGTAACCCAGTTTGATCCGCATTCTGTTTATTTCGCTCCAGTGGACAAAGATCGTTTTGATGCATCCATGTCTGGAAAGTATGAAGGCATTGGCGCTCGACTTACCAAGCGAAACCAAGTCATTAAGATTATTGATGTTATTTCAGGTGGGCCCATATGGCGCGACCAATCTATTGAAGTTGGTGACCAAATCATGATGGTACGTCAAGAAGAGGGCGACCCTGTTGATGTACAGTCCATGCGTTTAGATGATGCCATCAAACTTATCAAGGGGCCGGCTGACACTACGGTTTTTCTAACCATAAAACGCGTTGACGGTACTATTGAGGAGGTAGCCATAAAACGCGACACGGTTGAATTAGAAGAATCTTATTTGAAGTCATCACTGATTCAAAAAGGAGGCAGAACGTTTGGACTGATACACCTACCTAAATTCTATGTTGATTTTAAGGATTACAAAGAACGTAATGCTGCCAAGGACATGGAGCAAGAAATTATTCGTCTCAAGCAAAAAGGTGTCCAAGGTTTGGTCATTGATTTGCGAAATAATGGTGGAGGTTCGTTACAAACGGTAGTGGATATGGCCGGTTTCTTTATTGATGAAGGGCCTGTTGTGCAGGTCAAGACAAGTGATGCGGAGAGTAAGGTTTTAAAAGATAAAGATGGTAAAACACTTTGGGACGGCCCCCTAGTGATTATGGTCAATGAACTTTCGGCGTCGGCTTCTGAAATTCTAGCGGCTGCCATGCAAGATTATGAAAGAGCGGTTGTTTTGGGGAGCAAGCAAACTTTCGGCAAGGGAACCGTTCAGAATATTATAGAGCTCAATCGCTTTGTTTCTAAGAGTACTTATGGCGATTTGGGTGCGTTGAAATTTACCACTGAAAAATTCTATCGCATTACGGGGAAGTCAACCCAGCTAGAAGGAGTTTACAGCGATGTAGTAACACCTGACCAATATGCCTATGTTGATATTGGAGAAAAAGACGAAGAGAATCCCTTGGTATGGGATCAGATTGCTTCGGCTCAATTTAGCAAATGGAATGGTTATCAAAACTATCAGCAAGTTATTGAAAACAGCGCTGTTCGTGTGGCTAATGACACGTTGTTTCAGCTTATTGATAAAAATGCCAAATGGGTTCGCCAACAACAAGATAAAAATGATTTTTCATTGAACTACAAACTGTTTTCAAATGAAATAGCGAAAGACGAATCATTTTCAGATCAATTTGATATACTGAATGAGTACACCAATTCATTGAAATTTAAATCGCTTCCTTATGAGTTAGCAAAAATGAAGTCAGACACGCTGCTTGCTGAAAAGCGTATGCGTTGGCAAAAGTCTTTAAATAAGGATATGTATGTTAACGAGGCTGTTTCGATTTTAGAAGCGTTAGATTTAAACTTTATTGGCAAAAAACCCCTTGCCCTGCAACGCTAGACTATTGTATTCTTTGATAATACATACGTAAATAAATTCCCATAAATATACTAAAAGCCAACAGGCTAGATCCGCCGTAACTCATTAGGGGGAGTGGAATGCCAATGGTAGGCACCAAGCCAACCACCATGCCTAGGTTAATGCCTACGTGTATGAGTAATATACATGCAAATCCAAGGCAAAATACCCTGCTAAAAGTGGTTTTTTGTTTGTAGGCCGTTTTGATAATTTGCATCATGAGCATCATAAAAAGACCCAAAACCATGGCCGTGCCTAAGAAGCCCCATTCTTCGCCCACAGTTGTGAAGATGTAATCGGTTTGCTGTTCTGGTACAAACCCTCCTTTAGTTTGCGTTCCTTGGAGGTAGCCTTTGCCCAACCCACCGCCTGAGCCAATGGCTATTTGAGACTGATTTATATTATAGCCGACACCTCTAACATCAACTTCTTTTCCTAACAAAATATTAAAGCGATCTCTGTGTCGTTGTTCAAACACATTATCAAAAATATAGGATACAGAAAGCGTAAAAGCAGCACCCATGATGCCAATTAACAGTATGGGCCTGAGTGCTTTTTTTA
>ERZ1048068.1293-NODE-1293-length-19568-cov-6.982934_pt1 | contig 19568 bp, 14 predicted proteins | sample MGYA00383098_ERZ1048068 | MGnify/ENA primary metagenome ERZ1048068 (study PRJEB29581, sample SAMEA5548368) | metagenome | biome: marine; feature: coastal; material: water | depth 1 m | study: Short-term variability in the microbial, nano- and picoplankton... | reverse complement strand
CGGTTGAAATCTTCTTCAGAATGAAACGGAATTAAAATTTTTCCTTTACCAGTTGAACTAACTGTAATATCAATTTTGTGTCCAAAATACTCACTAATTCCATGAATACTTGTTTTTATGTAGCTAGGAACTTTCTTTTTACTAGGCTTAGTATTTGTCCCTGATTTTAAATTTTTTACAAGCTCTTCGGTTTGTCTTACAGATAATTTCTCTCTTAAGATTTTCTCATAAATTGCTAATTGGTCCTCTGTATTTTGAATGTTAATCATTGCGCGACCATGTCCCATAGAAATGAAACCGTCTCTCATTCCTGTCTGTAAAATTGGATCTAATTTTAGCAATCGTAAATAATTGGTTACTGTTGAACGCTTTTTTCCAACTCGGGTACTTAATTCTTCTTGAGTTAACTGAATTTCATCAATTAAACGTTGATAAGAAAGTGCAACTTCTATGGGGTCTAAATTCTTACGTTGTATGTTTTCGACTAGCGCCATTTCAAGCATTTCTTGATCATTGGCTAAGCGAATATAAGCGGGTATTTTTTTGTTCCCTATTAATTTAGAAGCTCTAAAACGACGTTCACCTGAAACTAGTTGAAATTTATTTCCATCTAATTTCCTTACAGTTATCGGTTGAATAACTCCGAGTTCTTTGATTGAATTGGCTAATTCGATTAGCGCTTCTTCATCAAAATAAGTTCGAGGTTGGTAAGGGTTTACATCAATCAAGTCTAAGCCTATTTCAATAATGCTTCCAACAACTTTGTCTGCATTTTTGTCGGTAGCAGAAATTACATGGGAAGATTCTTTCAGTAGGGCTGATAATCCTCTTCCTAAAGCTTGTTTCTTGGTTGCTTTTGCCATTTTATGAATTCTTTTTTAATAATTCTTGTGCTAAATTTAAGTAATTAACAGCACCTTTGCTTGTCGCGTCATAGGCAATAATACTTTCACCATAGCTAGGAGCTTCTCCTAAACGAGTATTTCTTCTAATAATAGTATCAAAAACCATGCTAGAAAAATGTTTTCTAACCTCATCAACTACCTGATTAGAAAGTCGAAGACGGGAATCAAACATGGTAAGGAGCAATCCTTCTATATCTAGCTCCGAATTATGAATATTTTGAATACTTTTTATCGTATTTAATAACTTGCCTAACCCTTCTAAAGCAAAATACTCACATTGAATAGGAATAATTACAGAATCGGCAGCTACAAGAGAGTTTAGAGTAATCAAACCAAGAGATGGAGCACAATCAATTAAAATATAATCGTAGTCATCTTTTAAATCTCCCAGCGCCTTTTTTAACATATATTCTCGCTCATGTTGGTCTATTAATTCGATTTCGATTGCCACTAGATCAATGTGTGCAGGAATCATATCTAAATTTGGAGAAGCTGTTTTTACAATTGCTTCTTTTGCAGTAACGGTGTGTTCTAATACTTGGTAGGTTCCTTTTTCTACAGATTCAACTTGAATACCTAATCCAGATGATGCATTTGCTTGAGGATCAGCATCAATTAATAAAACACGTTTTTCTAAAACTCCTAAAGAAGCAGCTAAATTAACGCTAGTTGTTGTTTTACCAACACCGCCTTTCTGATTTGCAATAGCAATAATTTTTCCCATTATAGAAGATTTCCTAACAAGTAGTAAATTTACATTTTTTTCTCTTTTTATGGAATGAAAGATGTTAACAAAAGTATAAACTTGCAAACCTCTTTGTTATAAGTCTTTAAGGCTTAATTTATGAAGTTTTTAAACAAATTGATATAAAAAAAATAGCCGATTTACTTTGGTATTTATGTGTGTGTAAATGCTTATTTTTTGGGTATATTTTTTAGAATCTCTTGTAAAAATCTCCAAAATTTTTGTGTTGAAGAGATGCTGACTTTTTCATCTGGTGAATGTGCTCCTAAAATGGTTGGTCCGAATGAAACCATATCCATTTTTGGGTAATTTTGTCCTAAAATACCACATTCTAATCCTGCGTGACAAGCAGCTACATGTGCTTTTTCTCCATTTAAATCTTCGTAAATATTAGAAACTATTTCTAAAATTTTTGAATTCACATTAGGCTGCCATCCTGGATATTCACCTGAAAGTTCAACCTCAAATCCAGCCAATTCAAAAGCAGATTTTAATGAATTTGTGAGGTCTTGTTTGTTGCTTTCAGAAGAAGAACGTATCAAGCATTTGACTCTAATAAGACCTTTCTGTACCGTTACTTTTGCAATATTATTGGAGGATTCTACAAGTCCTGAAATTGTAGGACTCATTCTGTATACGCCATTTAACGAAGTGTAAACAGCTCTTATGAAGTTTTCCTGAATATTTAATTCCATAACTTTTTCAGGAGATGCTATTTCCTGAATTTCAATAGTTAAGTTGGGTTCTATGGATAAAAATTCATTTTTTATTTGGGCAATCAATAGTTCTATATTTCTAAGAAAAATTTTCTGAGAAATTTTGTCAATAGCAATAATGGCATTACTTTCACGAGGAATGGCATTTCTAAGACTACCGCCATTTATTTCTGAAATACGTAAACCAAATTTCGAAAAACCATCAAATAACAACCGGTTCATTATTTTGTTAGCATTCCCTAATCCTTTGTGAATGTCCATTCCAGAATGCCCACCATTCAACCCTTTAACGGTAATTGAAAATCCAATTGTTTTTTGAGGTGTCACTTCTTCAGGGTATTTCCCAGTAGCAGTAACATCGATACCACCAGCACAACCCATTCCTATTTCATCATCCTCTTCTGTATCTAGATTTAAAAGAATTTCTCCCTCTAACAAACCAGCTTCTAGTCCCATAGCTCCGGTCATACCTGTTTCTTCATCTATCGTAAACAGTGCTTCAATATTAGGATGCTGTATTTTTTTTGAAGACAAAATAGACATTATTGCAGCAACACCCATACCATTGTCAGCGCCTAAAGTTGTTCCGTCTGCAGTAACCCAATCCCCCTCAATTAACATGTTAATTCCTTCGTTGTCGAAATCAAAAATAGTATTACTGTTCTTTTGGTGAACCATGTCTAAATGACTTTGCAAGACAATTGTTTTCCGATTTTCAAAATTTTTAGTTGCTGGTTTTCTAATAATTACATTACCCACCGAATCTGTAAAAGTCTCAAGATGCAAATCTTTACCAAAATTCATCATAAATTCAATCACTTGCTCTTCTTTTTTTGAAGGACGAGGAATTGCATTTAAATTTGCAAAATGATTCCAAATAATTTTTGGTTCTAATTTTTTGACAAGTTCACTCATGATTTTAGTTTGTTTTTTATGCTCTAAATTAGTTGATATCTATTACTGTGTCTTGAACGTCTTTTCTAACTTTAGCTAAATCTTTCATATAACAATCTTCTGCTCTAAAGCCTATAGGTAAAACTAAAACTGAGGTTAGGTTTTGTTTTTTAAGACCGAGAATTTCGTCATATTTTTCAGGGATAAAACCTTCCATTGGGCAGGCATCAATTTTTTCTACAGCGCAAACTGTCATTAGGTTTCCTAATGCAATATATGCTTGGTTTTTATTCCAATTAGAAAGTTCTTTTTGTGTTTTGTTTTCAATTTCACTGGTTAGAAATTTTTTGAAAGGATCTGTAATTGAATCAGGTGTTTTTCTGATTTTTTTAGCCAAATCAAAATAATTTTTCACTTCTTTGGTACTGTAATTATCAGGAATACAAATTACCAAAACATGGGAAGCTTCAACTATCTGGGATTGATTCCAAGAGTGCGTTACTAATTTTTTTTGAATTTCTTTATTTTGAATTACAATAAGTTTTAGAGGTTGCAATCCGTAGGAGGTAGCGGTTAAATTAAAAGCCTTTTTTAATGTATTTATTTGAGTAGCTGAGAGCTGCCTTTCTGAATCAAACTTTTTGACGGCATAGCGCCATTTTAAATTTTCTATGATATCCATTTATTTATTTTAGTGCAAAAATAAGTCTTTCTCACAGATAGGTAATGTTAAGACTATTATAAATTTTAAGCAGCAGGTTTATGGACATCTTCCTTTCGAAAAACCATTCAATAGAATATTTCTATTAGTTGTCTGGTTGATGTTTTATTGTATGTTATTGATGTTTTTAATAGGAGTCAAGATAGTGAAGAAGTCTTTATTGTTATCAGTAATTCTTACTGCTATTAGAGAAGAATTCTAATATTTTAAATTAATATAAGCTTTTATATTTTTTAGGGTTTTCTTCATGCATTATCTCATAGATCTTTTCAAAAATATCTTCGGCAGAAGGTTTTGAAAAATAATCACCGTCCGTTCCGTATGCTGTTCTATGGGGTTTAGCAGTTAACGTAGCGGGTTTGCTATCTAAGTAATTATATCCATTTTGGTTCTCCAAAATTTCTTGAAGAATATACGCAGATGCACCACCTGGAACATCCTCATCAATAACTAGTAGTTTGTTGGTTTTTGACAAGCTTTTCGCACACTCATGATTTAAATCAAAGGGCAATAGGCTTTGTGCGTCTATAATTTCTATATTGATCGCTACTTGTTGTAATTCTAAAGCAACTTCTTCAACAATTCTTAAGGTAGATCCATAGGAAACAACCGTTAAGTCGGTTCCATTTTTAATGGTTTCAACTTGTCCAATAGGTGTTTTGTACTCTCCTAAATTAATAGGTAATTCCTCTTTTAATCTATATCCATTCAAGCATTCAATAACCAATGCTGGTTCGTCACCTTCTAACAATGTATTGTAGAATCCTGCAGCTTTTGTCATGTTTCTTGGTACTAAAACATGTATTCCTCTCACATTATTTATGATTCCACCCATCGGTGATCCTGCATGCCAAATTCCTTCTAATCGGTGTCCTCGAGTTCTAATAATTAAGGGTGCTTTTTGCTTTCCAAAAGTTCTGTATTGAAGGGTTGCTAAATCATCGCTCATAATTTGCAATGCGTATAACAAATAATCTAAATATTGTATTTCTGCAATGGGTCTTAATCCACGCATTGCTAGACCAATACCCTGTCCGATAATTGTTGCTTCTCTAATCCCTGTATCGGAGACTCTTATTTTTCCATATTTTTCTTGAAGCCCTTCTAAACCTTGGTTTACATCCCCTATAAGACCCGCGTCTTCACCGAAAATAACGACTTCTGGGTATTTTTTTAAAATTGCATCAAAATTATCTCTCATGACAATTCTTGCATCTACCAAGGTTTTATTTTTAGTGTAGATAGGTTTTTTTTCTAAAACATTGGTTGCTTTAAAGTCTGATTCACTGTGTAAATGAGATGAAAACTTTTCTCCAGCATCTTTCAGAGAATTTTTGATGAAATTCTGAAGCAGTATTTTTTCAGCAAAAGTTTCGTCTTTTATATAGCGAAGTGACTTCCTTGCTGTTGATAAAACATCTTTTCTACAAGGTTCTAAAATTGCGATTAAATCATTTTTTTGTTTGAGAATAAAAGAACTGTTTTTGCTTTTAGCAGCAACTTTGTCTAAAAGTTGACAAGCCATGGTGCGTTCAGATTTTATTTCATTGATAAATGCATTCCAAGCGTTTCTTTTAGCATTGATAACCTCTTTTTTTATTTCTTTTTCTAAAATAATTATTTCTTCTTCTGAATCTACAAAACGTAAAATCTCTCCACTTTCCGTTTCGAGTTCAAAGTCCAAGATCCAGTTTCGCATTTTTGTGATACAGTCGTGCTCTTTTTCCCAATTCAATCTTTCTTTTGATTTGTATCTTTCATGAGAGCCAGAGGTTGAATGGCCTTGTGGTTGTGTGAGTTCTTTAACATGAATTAAAACAGGGACGTGTTCTTCTCTTGTGATTTTCGCAGCTTTGTTGTAAACGTCTATTAGTTGCACATAATCCCAACCATTAACCACAAATATTTCATAGCCTTCTTGATCATTTTCTCTTTGGAAACCTTTTAATATTTCTGAAATACTTTCTTTGGTTGTTTGATGCTTTGCATGCACAGAAATTCCATATTCATCATCCCAAACACTCATTAAGATGGGAACTTGTAAAACACCTGCAGCATTTATGGTTTCAAAAAACAACCCCTCACTCGTGCTTGCGTTTCCAATAGTACCCCATGCAATTTCATCTCCATTTTTTGAAAATTTAGAAGCGTGCTGAACACTTTTTTCTGTTCTGTAAATTTTGGATGCTTGAGCTAACCCCAACAATCGAGGCATTTGAGCTGCAGTTGGGGAGATATCTGAACTAGAATTATATTGTTTGGTTAAGTCTTTCCATGTTCCGTCTTCATGTAAACTATGAGTTGCAAAATGGCCTCCCATTTGTCTGCCTGCAGACATAGGATCGGCATTGATATCTGTATGTGCATACAGGGCAGCAAAAAATTGTTGTGCAGTCAACTCACCAATTGCCATCATGAATGTTTGGTCTCTGTAATAGCCAGATCTAAAATCTCCAACTTTAAAAGATTTTGCCATAGCTAATTGCGGAACTTCTTTTCCGTCTCCAAAGATTCCAAACTTAGCTTTTCCAGTTAAAACCTCTCTTCTTCCAAGTAAACTACATTCTCTACTTACTTTTGCAACCTTATAGTCATTTAAAACCTCTGTTTTAAAATCTTCAAAAGAAAGTCTTTGTTTGTTCTCTGTTTTTTTTTCCTTCAGCATCATTATGAGATCTTTTAGAGTAGTGCAAATGTAGTTTTTTTAGTTGATATTTAAAAATTTAAATATTTAATGAATATATGATAATTTTAAAGAGTATTTAAGTGTTTTTTTTGTGGATAATTCAATAAAAATTAAAACTATTAAAAATTTGGTTGGTTTATAAAAAACCACGTCTAAAAAAATTATAGATAGAATCCACATCTGTAGAGATAGAAAAACGTATTTTTTGTGGATATTTTTTTTGAGATAATTCCCAACCATTGTTGGAATGTAAAGGAAAATAAATTTCAAAAATTTGATGAATAAAATTAAAACGAATTCCGTTTTCGTGAGCAAAATAAATAGCTTTATTTCGATTTTTTAAAAAGGCGACATCGCCATACAATTCAATCCATTTCCATAGACTTATACTTGAATTTGTTGCTACCATGTATTGATTTGCAAACCGAGTAGGGAGTACTGATTTAAACCCACCTTCACTAATGACGTATTGTTGACTCAACAACCCTTTACTTTCAGATCTTCCAAAATAATTTAGTTGAAACAGATAATCATTACTTCTGTCTAAGCCAAAGCTAAAATAATCTCCTGTGGTTTTATTATTTAGAAAAGCCCCTGCAAAAAGTCTAAAATCTAATTGTGTGTTTGAAGAAGTTAATCTTCTATACCTTAAATCAACAGTAGCTTTTGAGAATTTTTTTGCAAATTCTGCACTAAAACGATATCTAAGTTCCTTAACGATATCCGGGTTTACATAATTGTAACTGAGATTTAATACACTGTAATTATCTTGCGATGTTTTTATTGAGTTAGGGGCAATTTCTTTATTGATATGGACTAACTTTGCAATTACAGATTCTGTTGTTGCATCCCTTAAGGTTTTTCTTTTAAAAAGAATTTTAAAATGAGGTATGAGGGAACTGTAGGAAAGGTTTGGTGCATAATCTAAGGTATTTCCTACCAGTCCATAGCTGATGCTATATATTTTTGTTTTTTCAAAAAACTGATTGTACAGTAAAGAAAAATGTCCTAAAACGGTGTTACTTTTTATACCATAGTATGGAGATAGATTGAATTCAAAGTTTCTTTTTATAAACGGTTTGTTGTGAAATTTTAGTCCAAGAGTTACTCCATTATAATAATTATATCTTACATCTGGTTGATAAAATAGTTGGTTAAAATTGGGATCGCTAATATCTTTTATAAATGAAAATTTAATAGGTTTGTTCAGGATTTTTCTATCAATTTGTCTCCAGTTATCTAAAACATTTAGTTCTGGATATAGATTTTCATAGTTGAGAACAAAGGCATCATAATCCTCTTTTTTAAATTGTATCTTTTTTGAGTCTGTTATATCAGTAACCCATTTTTGCTTTTTAATTTCTTTGTTCTTAATTGCATAAATTGCAACGGGAGTTGTTATATTTCTCTTGTTTTTTATAGTTACAGAAATGCTGTCTTTTTCTATTTTAATATCCTCAATTGTATGATCTATTTTTTTATTAGTCTTTATAAAATCATTGAAGAACCAATCTAAATTTTTAGATGTTTTTGAGGAGAGTAAATTTTTAAATTTGCTACTAGAAATAGTTTGCAATTGATTACTCTGATAGAACTCTTTAATTGTTTTATTTAATATAGTATCGCCTAAATACCCTTTTAGAAATCTGAAACCTAGGCCAGCTTTGTATTTATTGACTATTTTTCTATTAAAATTTGATAATGAGTCTGCGGGAGTAGTCAGCGCTTGATCTAAAAACTTACGTGCTGAAAATTGATATACAATGGGGTATTTGTCATTGAATTTTAATTTAGAAATATTAAATTTTTTTAATATCCATGAATTTGAAGCATTTCCTAAAAGTTTAACATCTGGATAATATTGATGTATATATTCGATCATTAAATAATTTTGAAGCGCATCAATTAACCAATAATCAGTTCTTTTATTTAATAGAAGAGTGTTTTCAATATATCGTTTTGATACTGCTTTGAACATTGTGATATCCCACTTAAAAGTATCAGAAAAAGGGCGTAAAAATTTAGGCAATTGATTTAGTCCATAAACTGAATTTTTACTCTGTGTAGCTTGATCTATATAGATTTTATAATGAGGGTATTTCCCCAAGTATTTTTGGATAAAAAGTAATTCTCTATTTAAGATACTTGTTGTTAAATTAAAGTCTAATTTTTCTGAAAAAAGATCTGTGAAAATAGCATTCTCCTTTGTTATAAAGGTTTTAAGTTGTTTTTTTTTATTAATTCCTAGAATAATATCAGTTTTGTTTTTTCCAGAAAAATAATAACTTTTTTGTTGTTGTTTCTCAGAGTCGTCATTCTCTAAGTTGCTTTCTACAACATATTCTTTTGGAACTTCAATTTCAATTTTAAAATTAGTACTATTCTCATATAAATCATCTAAATTTAAATTACTCATTAATTGCCATCCATTCATGTAAATTGCTGGAGTTAAATACCAATTTCTGAGATGATAACCGGTTGCTGTTTTGCCGTATTTTGTAAAACGAGCACTGGGTATTTTTACAGTATAAGTTACAATTATTTTAGTTTTTGAATTTGGTAATAACGGTTTGTTCAAAGTTATTTTTATAATATCTGTCTGATTTTTTAATTCTTCAAAAGTTGAAGATTCATAATCTACAGTAAGGCTTTGAATCGAGGTGTAACCTAGTTCCTTTTCTTTTGCAAAGAATATTTTTTTATTAAAATCTTTGATAAATCTTTTAGATAAAGGAGTGTTTTTATTTCTATAACTATTCGCCCAATTATGAAGAAAAATACTCGTTAAAGTAGTATCTGAAGTATTGTGAAAGATAATTTCTTGTTGAATTTTTAATTGATCCTTTTTTGGGTCTAATTTAGATTTTATAGAAATGGAATTTTGTTGAGATAGAAGAATAGGGGATAATAAGAAACAAAAGAGTACTATGTAATATTGTTTTTTCAATTGTGTTATATATATTAGGTGGTCAATTGCTGTCAATATATTTATATTTTTAAATAAACACAACATCGACTAACTGAATGTAGTTCCGAACTAGTTTAAAAATTTGGCTTTAGTAAATATTTAGAATAGAATTTATTCAAATGGTCTATAGCCTCGTCTGCAGTATCCACAACTCTAAATAATTTCAAATCTTTTTCTGAAATGTTCCCCTGTTTTAAGAGTGTTTTTTTAATCCAATCGATAAGGCCTTCCCAAAATTTGCTCCCTACTAAAACAATTGGAAAACGTCCAATTTTATTTGTTTGGATTAAAGTAATGGCTTCAAAAAGTTCGTCTAAAGTTCCAAATCCACCTGGCATGACAATAAAGCCCTGTGAATATTTGACAAACATTACTTTTCTTACGAAAAAATAATCAAACTCTAAGTTTTTATCATTGTCTATCCAAGGATTGTCATGTTGCTCAAAGGGCAATTCTATATTTAAGCCTACAGAAGTTCCTTTTCCTCTTCGAGCTCCTTTATTACCAGCTTCCATGATTCCAGGTCCACCACCTGTGATTACTCCATAACCGTTTTGGGTCAATTTAAAAGCAATTTCTTCGGCCAATATATAGTATGGATCTTCTGGTTTGGTTCTTGCCGAACCAAATATTGAAACTGAAGGCCCAATTTTACTTAGTTTTTCATATCCCTCAACAAATTCTGCCATTATTTTAAAAATGGCCCAAGAATCGTTTGTTTTTATCTCATTCCAGGTTTTAGGTTTGTATTTTTCTTTTATTTTTCTGTCATCATGTTCCATATATCATCGAATTTTAATTTGTTTTTTCTCGTAACTAGTTGACTAATGTAATTCTTTTTTCAAAAACTTTGCTGTATAACTAGTTTTATGTTTTATAATCTCTTCAGGAGTTCCTGTACAAAGAATTTTTCCGCCATTTTTTCCACCTTCCATTCCAACATCTATAACGTGGTCTGCAAGTTTTACAACATCTAAATTGTGTTCTATTATTAAAACTGTATTTCCTTTGTTAGCGAGTTTGTTTAAAACCTCCATTAAAACTCTTATGTCTTCAAAGTGCAGGCCGGTTGTAGGTTCATCTAAAATGTAAAAAGTATTTCCTGTATCTCTTTTAGATAATTCTGCAGCTAACTTTATTCTTTGTGCTTCACCGCCGGAAAGTGTTGTAGATCTTTGTCCTAAGGTAATATATCCTAAACCAACATTTTTAATCGTTTTTAATTTTCTATGAATTTTAGGAATGTTTTCAAAGAAACTTGTAGCCTCCTCAATAGTCATGTTTAAAATATCGGAAATAGATTTTCCTTTATAGCGTATTTCAAGAGTTTCTCTATTGAAACGTTTTCCTTGGCAACTGTCACATTCTACATAAACATCAGGTAAAAAGTTCATTTCGATTACTTTAACACCTCCACCTTGGCAGTTTTCACAGCGACCACCTTTCACGTTGAATGAAAATCTCCCCGGTTTATAACCGCGAATGGCCGCTTCAGGTGTTTTGGCAAACAAACTTCTAATTTCACTAAAAGTCCCTGTATATGTTGCAGGGTTAGATCGAGGAGTTCTACCGATTGGAGATTGGTCAATGTCAATTACTTTGTCGATGTGTTCTAGCCCTTCAATTTTAGTGTAGGGCATCGGTTTTTTTACACCTCTGTATATGTGGGCATTTAAAATTGGATATAAAGTTTCATTTATTAAAGTAGATTTACCACTTCCCGAAACACCTGTAACACAGATCATTTTACCAAGCGGAAAATCTACAGAAACATTTTTTAAATTATTCCCTCTTGCTCCTGTAAGCTTGATGAATTTTCCATTTCCTTTTCGTCGCTTTTTTGGGATGATAATTTTTTTATTTCCAGTCAAATAATCTGCTGTTAGCGTCGTCTGTTTTTTTAAATCTTCAAAAGTTCCAGTACTCACAATTTCACCTCCATGTCTTCCTGCTCCAGGGCCAATATCAAATACGAAATCTGCATGTTCAATCATGTCTTTATCGTGTTCAACCACCAATACAGAGTTTCCGATATCTCTCAATTTAACTAATGAATCTATTAACTTTTTGTTGTCTCTTTGGTGTAAACCAATACTTGGTTCATCTAAAATATATAGAACTCCCACTAGTTGTGATCCGATTTGAGTTGCTAGACGAATTCTTTGAGCTTCTCCTCCGGACAGCGATTTTGAGGTTCTGTCTAATGTTAAATAATCCAAACCGACATCTAATAAAAATTGAATTCTAGTTTTGATTTCTTTTAATATTTCTGATGCGATTATGAGTTGTTTTTCTGATAAGTCTTTTTGAACATTTTCAAACCAATAGGCTAATTCAGTGATATCCATTTGTGCTAAATCACTAATGTTTTTATCCGCAATTCTAAAATGGAGTGCTTCTTTTTTTAATCTTTTTCCATCACAATTTTTGCAATTAACTTCATCCATAAATCCTTTCGCCCATCGTTTTATGGAGGTGCTTTCTGCGTTGAGGTGTTGATTGGTTATAAAAGCAATAATTCCCTCAAAGTCAATATTATAATTTCTAGTTACCCCTATCGTTTTTGATTCGATTTTAAAGGATTCATTTCCACCATTTAAAATAATATCTAAAGCTTTTTTTGGAATGTTTTTTATAGGGTCAGAAAGTTTGAATTTATAACGCTCAGCAATGTTTTGAAGTTGTTTAAAAATCCAACTATTTTTTTGTTCTCCTAAGGGAATAATTCCTCCATTTTGAATAGAAATAGTTTCATTTGGAATTACTTTTTTGATGTTGATTTCATTGGTAATCCCTAATCCGTTACATTTAATGCAGGCACCCTTTGGTGAATTAAAGGAAAAGGTATTGGGTTCTGGATTTGGGTAGGCAATCCCTGATGTAGGGCACATCAATTCCCTGCTGAAGTATCGAGGGTTATTGTCTTCAATATCAATAACCATCAATATATTGTTGCCAGAATATAAGGCGGTTTTTATGGTTTCTTCAAGGCGGTTTTCAATCGATTTATTTACGAGTAATCGATCAATCACTACCTCAATATCATGCGTTTTGTAACGGTCTAGACGCATTCCTTTTGTGATTTCTTTTATTTCTCCATCAATTCGAACACGCAGAAAACCTTGTTTAGAAATTTGTTCAAACAATTCTCTGTAATGGCCTTTTCTAGATTTAATTAAAGGTGATAAAATTGCAATTTTTTTATTGGAAAACTCTTTTAAAATAAGTTTTCTAATTTGTTCATCGGAATAACTTACCATTTTTTCTTCCGTATTGAAAGAATAGGCATTTGCAGCTCTTGCAAATAATAACCTTAAAAAATCGTAAATCTCTGTAATAGTACCTACAGTTGAACGTGGGCTTTTATTCGTTGTTTTTTGCTCAATAGAAATAACAGGTGAAAGACCGTCAATTTTATCAACATCAGGCCTCTCTAAGCCGCCTAAAAACTGTCTTGCATAGGCAGAAAAAGTTTCAATATAACGTCTTTGTCCCTCTGCATAAATAGTGTCAAATGCCAATGAAGATTTCCCACTTCCACTCAAGCCAGTGATAACAACTAGCTTGTCACGAGGTATTTTTACATCAATATTTTTTAAGTTGTGAGCTCTTGCTCCGTATACTTTTATATATTCTTGATCTTTCAAATGAGAATTTTTTTAGAACTCACAAAGTTAAAGAATCCATTTTTAATTTAGTTGTCTATGGTTATCAAATCATAAAATAGTACCTTGCAATTAAATTGTATGTTAACCAAATGATTGATCGTATTCGACATTTTTTTGAAAGAAATGGTTTTGGAGTTTTCTCTAGACTGGCAGACGGGTTGGGTATGAGAGCTGTGAATGTGCGTCTTTATTTTATTTATGTTACTTTTTTTACAGTAGGATTGTCTTTTGGATTCTATTTAACAATGGCATTTGTATTCAAGTTAAAAGATCTTATTTACACAAAACGAAGTTCGGTATTTGATTTGTAACCTATGAATATTTTAGCATCAAGAATTAATAAAACACTTTTTCTCGTTTTTGTAATTTTATTACTGGGGGTTTCGGGCTACATGATTTTGTCCGGTTACTCTTTTGTAGATGCTCTTTACATGACAGTAATTACAATTACTACCGTCGGTTTTGGAGAGGTGAAACCTTTTACGCCCCAAGAGAAAATATTTACAGTATTTTTAATTTTAACCAGTATAACTCTTTTTGGGTATGCTGTTTCCACTTTCTCTGAGTACCTGGTGAGTGGAAGATTATTTGAACAATTTAAACACAGAAAAGTGGAAAAACAGATTAAAAGTTTAAAAGCTCACACCATCGTTTGCGGTTATGGTAGAAATGGGAAACAAGCAATTTTAAAATTAAACAACTACAATAAAAATTTGGTAGTCGTTGAGAAAGACAAAGAGATGATCGCTGAGTTGGATCATGAAGGAGTTTTAAACATTCAAGGTGATGCAACTTTAGATGAAACTTTATTAAAAGCAGGAATTAATACTGCAGCAAATTTAATTACTGCTTTGCCTTCAGATGCTGATAATTTATTTGTTGTCCTTACAGCGAACCAGCTGAATAAAAAATGTAAAATAATAAGCAGGGCATCAGACGAGTCTTCTTACAGCAAATTAAAAATTGCGGGAGCTAATAATGTTATTATGCCCGATAAATTGGGAGGAGATCACATGGCGTCTTTGGTTGTAACACCAGATGTTATAGAATTTGTAGATCGTTTAACCATCGAGGGGGAGACTACTGCGAATTTAGAAGAAATAGCCGTCCATGACTTACCAAAAAAGTATGTTAATAAGACCATTTTAGATCTAGATCTGAGAAGGGAAACAGGTTGTACAGTGATAGGTATTAGGAATCCTGATAAGGATTACATCATCAATCCAGAAGCTGAAACAAAGTTAACATTAGGTTCTAGTCTAATCGTTTTAGGAAGGCCTGAACAGATTATTAAATTGAGACAATTATTCTAAATAATGGTTAAAGTCATAATTACAGGTAGTAATGGTTTATTGGGGCAAACTCTTTTGGGGTTGCTATTAAATGAAAAAGAGTCTTATCAAGTAATTGGTTTTTCAAAAGGCAAAAACAGAAGTGGCAGAGAAGATTTTAATTATGTTTCGATTGATTTGACAAAAAAAGAAAATCTCAAAGAAAAAATTCAAGAAATTCAACCAGATTTTATAATCAACACAGCTGCAATGACTCAGGTTGATGATTGTGAGACCAATAAAGAAGATTGTAATATTTTAAACGTTGAGGTTGTCAAATGGTTGGTAGAGATATCGAAAGAAATCAATGCACACCTAATTCATTTATCTACAGATTTTATTTTTGATGGCAAAAAAGGACATTACAAAGAGACAGATACTCCAAATCCATTAAGTTATTACGGAGTCTCTAAATTAAAATCGGAACAAGTTCTTATTAAATCGCACATAAACTATACTATTTTAAGAACGATATTAGTCTATGGAGAAGTGCACGATATGGGTAGAAGTAATATTGTTCTTTGGGTAAAAAAGATGTTAGAGAAGGGCGAGGAAGTAACGATTGTTAATGATCAGTATAGAACACCTACTTATGTGGATGATTTAGCGCTGGCTTGCAAAATATCTATTGACAAAAAGGCCAAAGGAATTTTTAATATTTCTTCAAACAAATTATTGAGTATTTATCAAATTGCCCAGCAAATTGCTGAAGTCTTTGATCTAGATAAAAATTTAATTAAACCCATTTCTTCGACAATATTAAATCAAACGGCACTCAGGCCAGCAAAAACAGGTTTTGATTTATCAAAAACAAATATAGAGCTAGGTTTTCATCCAAAATCTTTTATGGAAGATTTAAAAAAATTTAAAGAAAAATTAGTGTAATTTATATTTAAAGCAGAAAACTTGTTAAAAGTTCAATTTTTTCATGATATTGCGAATAACTTTTTAAAAAAAAAAACTAACTTAATCATATTATGAAGAAAAAATTTCTATCACTGCTTTTATTAGCAGCCCCACTTTTAACATTTGCTCAAGAAAAAGGTTTAGATCAGAAAATTGATGAAGCTTTTAAGCCAATATCAGATTTTTTTAGCAGTCTAATTTTCTTTCCAATTTACAAAAGTGAAAGTGTAGAGATTCCGTTTGTACTTCTTTTATTAGTTGCAAGTGCTGCATTTTTTACTATTTATTTTAAGTTTCCAAATATTTTTCATTTTAAAACTGCAATCAATGTAGTTAGAGGAAAGTATGACGAATTGGATGAAAGTCATGGATCTAGTAATCCAGATTTAGATGGAGATATTCGCGGTACAAAAAAAGAAGTACAAGAGGGAGAGGTTACACATTTTCAAGCATTAGCCACAGCTGTTTCTGGTACTGTAGGTAATGGAAATATTGCAGGAGTTGCATTGGCAATTGCGTTGGGTGGTCCTGGGGCAACATTTTGGATGGTAATTTGTGGGTTCCTGGGAATGTCTACAAAGTTTGTAGAATGTACTTTAGGTGTGCAATATAGAGATGTTGGAGATGATGGAACTGTATACGGAGGTCCAATGTATTATATTAGTAAAGGATTAAAAGAAAGAGGATTTGAAATGTTAGGAAAAATAGCTGCGGTTATTTTTGCTATTTTCTGTATTGGTGGATCTTTTGGGGGTGGTAACGCGGCACAATCGAATCAGGCAACAGTTGTTTTAAAAGAATTATTAGGATTAGAAAGTACAGCTGCCGGTGCAATTATTGGTGTCATATTAGCAATATTAGTTGGTGTCATTATAATTGGAGGGATTAAAAGAATTGCTTCAGTTACAGAGAAAGTAGTTCCGTTTATGGCTGGGCTCTATGTCTTAGCTTGTTTATATATCTTAGGAGTAAACTTTTCATTAATTGATGATGCCTTTTCCTTAATATTTAGAGAAGCTTTTAACCCAACCGCTATTGGAGTTGGCGGATTTATTGGTGTATTATTAGTCGGATTTAAAAGAGCTGCATTTTCAAATGAAGCTGGAGCTGGTTCTGCATCTATTGCCCATTCTGCTGTGAAAACAAAATATTCTGCATCTGAAGGGTTAGTGGCATTATTAGAGCCTTTTATTGATACGGTTGTAATTTGTACAATGACAGCTTTGGTTATTATTATTTTTAATTTTGGGGGAGATGCCTCTGGAGCAACAATTTTCCAATATGGTGGAGATGGTGCTGGAGCGGTAATGATTGATGGAGTTGCCTATGAAGGAGCCGGAATTACATCAAAAGCTTTTGCGACTTATATTCCTTTTTCTAATGTATTCTTAACAGTAGCAGTAGTATTATTTGCAGTTTCTACAATGATATCTTGGTCTTATTATGGACTACAATCTTGGAAGTACTTATTTGGTAGAGGAAAAAAAGCAGACATTACATACAAGCTACTATTCTTATTGTTTGTTGTTATTGGAGCTGCCGCTAGTATGAAATCTATTTGGGATTTCTCTGATGCAATGATTTTTGCAATGGTATTTCCTAACATGGTTGGATTGTACTTTTTGTTTCCAGTTGTTAAGAAACAATTGAAAAGATATACTGATGCTATCAAAGCAATAAAAGCATAAATACGTTTTTATGAACATATTAAAATCCCATTTCTGGTATCATAAAAGCCAAAGAAATGGGATTTTTATCATTGTTTTATTTGTACTTGTTTTACAATCAATAATTTTTTGTGTTGCTTTTTCTTCAGAAGATGAAGACTTTCCAGATTCTATTGAAGTTTCAAAAATTCGCAAACAAATAGACAGTCTTAAAGTCATTGAAAAAGCCCACAGAACACCTAAAATAGTTCCTTTCAATCCCAATTATATAACTGATTACAAAGGGTATCAATTAGGAATGTCTCTAACAGAAATAGATAGACTGCTTCTCTTCAGAGAAAAAAATAAGTTTATCAACTCGAAAAGAGAGTTTCAGAAAATAACAAAAGTATCCGATTCCTTATTGGCTATAATAGCTCCTTATTTCAAGTTTCCAGATTGGGTTTCTAAAGTAAATCAACAAAAGCAGCGGAAAAATAAGAGCTTGTTTAAAAGTAATTTGGTTTTAAAAAACAAGACTATTTCCACGAAAGATATCAATAAAGCAACGAAAGAAGATCTAAGAACGGTTAATGGTATCGGGAAGAAATTATCAGAAAGAATAATTAAGTATCGTTCTAAATTACAAGGATTTTCTTTTGAGAGCCAACTCCACGAAGTTTGGGGTTTAAAAAAAGAAATCATTACGCGATTATTTTCAATATTTTCAATTATAGAAAAACCAATTATTAAAAAAAGAAACATTAATACCCTTACCTTTAAGGAGTTATTAAAAAACCCCTACATAGATTACGATCTTTGTAAAAAAATATTTGAATATAAAGATGAGATAGCAGAGTTTCAGAATATCTCAGAATTAAAAAATATCAAAGATTTTCCTATGGCCAAATATGACAGAATAGTCTTATATTTGAAGTCAAATTAAAACCCTAAAATACTAATAATAATGAATAGTATGTATTTTTCTGAAGAGCACGAGGCTTTTCGTTCAAGTTTCAAAGATTTTTTACAAAAAGAAGTGGTTCCTCACATAGAAAAATGGGAGAAGACAGGAGTTATTGATCGCTTTATTTGGGAGAAATTTGGTGAAATGGGATATTTTGGATTATCTACTCCAGAAGCATACGGAGGTTTGGATTTAGACCTTTTTTATACCGTTATTTTTCTTGAAGAATTACAAAAAATTAATTCAGGTGGTTTTGCTGCTGCGATCTGGGCGCATGAATATTTAGCGATGACCCATTTAAATGAAGAAGCTTCCGAAACAATTAAGCAAAAATATTTAATACCAAGTGTTGAAGGGAAAATGGTTGGATGCCTCTGTATAACTGAACCCTTTGGTGGTTCTGACGTTGCAGGGATGCGATCTACAGCAATTAAAAAAGAAGATACTTATGTTTTGAATGGCTCCAAAACCTTTATTACTAATGGAGTTTATTCAGATTACTTAATAGTTGCTGCCAAAACAAATCCTTCAGACAAACACAAAGGGATTAGTCTTTTTGTAGTAGACAGAAAAACTCCAGGTATTTCTGCAACAAAATTAGATAAATTAGGTTGGAGAGCTTCGGATACTGGAGAAATTGCTTTTGACAATGTAGAAATTCCAGCAGAAAATCTACTCGGAGAAGAAGGGAAAGGTTTTCCTTACATCATGCAACATTTTGCTTCTGAAAGACTAATTATGGGAGTAAATGCTCACGCACGAGCAGAATATGCTTTGGAATACGCTATTAAATATATGGGTGAAAGAGTTGCTTTTGGAAAGTCGTTAGACCAGTTTCAAGCACTTCGTCACAATATTGCAGAAATGGCAAGTAAAATCGATATGTGCAAAGAATACAATTATTCTATTGCAAAACGGTTAAACGATGGTATTTATGTGGTAAAAGAAGCAAGTATGTCTAAGTTGCTTTCCACAAAAATGGCGGATGAAGTAATTTATGATGCCTTGCAAATGCTCGGAGGCTATGGGTATATGGAAGAGTATCCGATGGCGCGATTGTTTCGTGACAGTAGATTAGGGCCAATTGGAGGAGGTACTTCTGAAATTTTAAAAGAGATTATCGCAAAAATTGTACTAGACCACAAAGAGTATACACCCGTAACTTAAAAGGCATATTTTTTTAAAAAAAAACACATAAAAATAATGAATGTTTATTCATTCATATTTTGTGGCCTAAAATATTTTACGAATACCAATTGTCAATTCACAATTTGTAATTACATTTGCAATCCAAAATTTAAACTAAATAGTATTACTACTATTCAAAATATAGAAGAACTTATGAAAGGAGGTGCCAACTTATGTTAATTATACCAATTAAAGAAGGAGAGAACATCGATAGGGCTTTAAAGCGT
>ERZ1048068.1291-NODE-1291-length-19580-cov-7.464994_pt1 | contig 19580 bp, 20 predicted proteins | sample MGYA00383098_ERZ1048068 | MGnify/ENA primary metagenome ERZ1048068 (study PRJEB29581, sample SAMEA5548368) | metagenome | biome: marine; feature: coastal; material: water | depth 1 m | study: Short-term variability in the microbial, nano- and picoplankton... | reverse complement strand
AACCTAATGGCCCAAAAGGCCTCTTTTGAATATTTACTTTTTTTGGATGCAAGGTGTGGTAGATGAAAACACAACCCGAACAAGAACAGCGGTAGCAAGAGGAATTACAAAATATCGGAATGCATTGCAGGTCGTTCATGTGAGTAGAATCGATTAGGGGTTCGTTCTTAAGGCTAATTTACAAAAAAAAGTGCAACAGCAGCCCCTGACTTATCAATTGAAAAAGGGAATGGAAAAAAACAAGGAAATAGGGTGCTTACAAAACCTACTCGGAAGTCAAAATCCAAGCATCTTTAGCGGCAACTCTTTGAATGGTTCTCAAACGCTTAACAGCTTCGTCCTTATCCGTAAAACTTTCAAAAGCAACGGGATGCAATCCGTATTTGTTAGCAGGAAGTCGTTGGGCATTGTAACCCTTTTGTAGCAATTGTTTTAGTTTTTTATCAGCATTGGCAGACACTCTAAAAGCACCGGCTACAATGTGAAAACGCTCTTTTTTGAGCGGCATTGTTACCGTAATTGAAGGCAGTGCACCCAAATCAAAAACCGCTTTTTGGAGCGACGATTCTATGGCTGCTTGTTCTTGGTTGATGAGGTGTTGGTTTTCCCAATTAAAATAACTCAATCCCGCAATTCCGATTGCCAAAACGCCTACTGCTGCAACTTTCCATAACGAAGTAGCAGAACTGTGCGGAGCTGCTGCCGGAGCAACCCGAGCAATTTTGGGAGAAACCACTGCGCCCAATCCAAAGGAAGACATCAGGTGGTTGTGCGAATCGGAGGGAGCAAACACAATTTTTTGTTCGTTATTAAAAACAAACACCCCCAATGACGCCAATTCAAGAGATCCTTTGTGAAGAGCTTTTTTCCAAGCCACAACTTCCGTATGAATGTTTTTGACAGCCTCTTCAAAAGAAAGGGAATACACATCAGCAATATACTGGGCAAGCAACCCATCGTTGGAGCGCAATTGTTCGTTAAACGACACCCCTTTTGTGGGTGGATAAAACGCATGCTGTGTCGCATCCAAACGCGCCGATTTGTAGTGCGTCAAAAAAGCGCCAAATCCGGGAACCGTTACACATTCGTAACGGTAAAGCAACTCGCTAATGTGTTTTTGTAATTGCATCATTCAAAAATACATTTTTTTTCAAAAGGATGCCACCTGTACGGTTGTTTTTATTAACAGGAAGATTTTTTATTTTTGAAAGCAATTCCCCAATCATGAACGAAGACAAATTAGTTGCGATTTTAGCGCTCCAAGCGGCTCCGGGTGTGGGCGATCGCACGGCCAAAAAATTGATTGCTTATTGCGGAAGTCCGCAGGCGGTTTTTACGACTTCCAAACGCGACCTAACTCGTGTGGATGGAATCGGTTCTTTTGTTGCCCAAGCACTGTCCAACAACACACTTTTTAAACAGGCCGAAAGTGAACTTTCATTCATTCGCAAAAACAACATTCAATGCCATTATTTCGAAGACGCTTCCTATCCGTTTGCGCTAAAGCATTGCGTGGACGGCCCTATACTGATGTTTTCTTCGGGCAACATTGCCATCAACGACCAACCAATTCTCAGCATTGTCGGAACGCGAAGAGCGACCCCAAGAGGTATTTCGTTTTGTGAAGAATTAATCGCCCAATTGGCGCCGTTCAACCCTGTTATTGTTTCTGGATTTGCCTACGGAATCGATATTGTGGCTCACAGGGCTGCTATAGCAAACAACTTGCAAACCGTAGGTTGTTTGGCGCACGGCATTCAAAAATGCTACCCTGCAAGCCATAGAAAATACCGGTCCAACATTGAAAACAACGGAGGGTTTTATTCCGATTTTTGGAGCAATGCGCCTTTTGCCAAATCCAATTTCCTGAAACGCAATCGCATTATCGCCGGGCTTTCTTCGGCAACGCTCGTTATTGAATCTGACCAAAAAGGAGGCAGTTTGATTACAGCCAATATGGCCTTTGATTACAACCGGGTTGTGATGGCAGTTCCAGGCAGGCCCTCGGACACCATGAGCAAAGGATGTAACGACCTCATTAAAGCACAAAAAGCGTATGTATTGACCTCAGCCGAAGATGTGATGCTTCAATTGAATTGGCAACAAAAACCAACGCAAACCCCTGTTCAAAAAAAATTGTTTGTAGAGCTTACCGATCAAGAGCGCACCGTGTTGCAGGTTTTGCAAGAAACAGGCAAAGAACAATTGGACTTTATTGCGATAAAAAGCAATTATCCGATTTCACAAACGGCTAGTTTGTTGTTTGCATTGGAGATGAAAGGGGTGGTAAAACCGTTGCCAGGAAAATGGTATAAAATGATTTGAATTTAGGAAAACCCTAATTTTTGTCGGACTCTGTTCAAAACACTTTGAGCCACACTTTTGGCTTTTTGCGCACCCAATTGAAGCGTTTTTTCAACCTCATCAGGATGGTTCATAAAATAATCAAACGCTTTGCGCTCTTCACTAAAAGTTGCTAAGATACATTCAAACAAAGCTTGTTTGGCATGCCCGTATCCAAAACCGCCTTGTTCGTATTGTTGCTTCATGGTGGCTTGTTGCTCACTGCTGGCAACCAATTGATACAGTTTAAAAACGGTACACGTGGTCGTGTCTTTGGGCGCTTCCAAGGGAGTACTATCGGTGGCAATCCCCATGATTTGTTTGCGAAGTTTTTTCTCTGGAAGAAAAATATTGATGGTATTCCCTTTGGATTTGCTCATTTTTTCGCCATTGGTTCCAACCACATACATGGTTTCTTCCTGAACTTTTGCCTTGGGCAAAACCAGCGTTTCGCCAAGTTGATGATTCAGTCGGGCGGCAACGTCTCGAGCCATTTCTAGGTGCTGTAGTTGGTCTTTTCCCACAGGAACGATTTCGGCGTCGTACAATAAAATATCGGCAGCCATCAACATCGGGTAGGTAAACAATCCCGAATTAATATCCTCCAAATCTTTTGATTTGTCCTTAAAAGAGTGCGCCAGTGTAAGCCGTTGGTAAGGAAAAAAACAATTCAAATACCACATCAGTTCGGTTACTTCTGCGACATCGGATTGTCGGTAAAAAACTGTTTTTTCGACATCCAATCCACAGGCTAGCCATGCAGCAGCAGTAGCCAAGGTGTTTGATGACAGGACTTCTTTGTTTTTGATCTGGGTCAAAGAATGCATGTCTGCAATGAACAAAAACGACTCGTGCTCATTGATTTGAGCCAATTTAATGGCAGGAAGAATAGCGCCTAAAAGATTTCCAAGATGCGGTGTTCCAGTACTCTGAACTCCCGTTAAAATTCGAGCCATACAAGGTGTTATTTGTCCTACAAAAGTAGGATTAAATATTATTAACTACAATTTCTTATTTTTGAGGGATGCAAAAGGTTTGGAACTATCTAGTTTATGGATTGTGGAATGTGTGGTTTTATTTTTTAAGCATTGTAGGCATTCTATTTTTATTTCCCTTTTTGCTTTTGTTTTCTGCCCATGAAAAATGGTATCCTCAATTTTTTTGGCTTGCCCATACGTTTTGGGCGCCCTTTGTAATGTTCGGCATGGGTTTTTTCCCAAGCGTTCGGTTGAGTCAGCCTTTTGAAAAAGGAAAAAGCTATGTTTTAGTTGCCAATCACACCAGCATGATTGACATTATGTTGATGTTTTGGGTGACCAAAAATCCAGGGGTTTTTGTTGGAAAAAAAGAATTGGTAAAACTGCCTATTTTTGGCTATTTCTATAAGCGTGTGTGCATTATGGTTGATCGTCAAAACATGAAAAGCCGAAAAGCCGTGTATGAACGAGCCAAAAAAAGACTCGCTCAAGGGCTGGGAATTTGTATTTTTCCCGAAGGATTGGTTCCTGACCCATCCGAAGAGTTAGCTCCTTTTAAAGACGGCGCTTTTCGAATGGCAATTGATTTTCAAATTCCTATTGTACCTATAAGCTTTGTTGATTGCAAACGCAGGTTTCCGTTTCAGTTTTCAGCAAACTATTTCAAAGGCAATCCCGGAAGGTTGAGAGCTCATGTGCATCCTCATATCAGCACCCAAGGAATGACCTTAGCGGACAAAGAAGCGTTGAAAAACAAAACGTTTGCGGTTATTTTAAACGAATTGAAAAAAGAAGGTGCGTAAGAACTGTTGTTAGGAAGTTAACAGCTCTTTGATTTTTCCTTCCAGTTCTTCGGAAAGTTCTGGATTGTCTTCCAGCAATTTTTTTACAGCATCGCGCCCTTGACCTAGTTTGGTGTCTCCATAGCTAAACCAAGAACCACTTTTCTTAATAATTTCGGCTTCGACACCAATGTCCAGGACTTCACCAAATCGAGAAATTCCTTTTCCATACATGATATCAAATTCTGCTAATTTGAACGGAGGAGCGACCTTGTTCTTAACCACTTTGACACGTGTTTTGTTTCCTAAAACCGATCCGTCAGTGTTTTTAATTTGCGTAGATCTGCGAATGTCCAAACGAACGGAAGCATAAAATTTGAGAGCATTTCCACCCGTTGTAGTTTCTGGATTTCCAAACATCACGCCAATTTTTTCTCTCAATTGATTGATAAAAATCACCGTACAATTAGTTTTGCTAATGGTTCCTGTGAGCTTACGCAAAGCTTGAGACATAAGGCGTGCGTGCAATCCCATTTTTGAATCACCCATTTCGCCTTCAATTTCGCTTTTCGGAGTCAAGGCAGCAACAGAGTCAATCACAACAATATCAATTGCACCCGATCGGATGAGGTTTTCAGCAATTTCGAGTGCCTGTTCACCGTGATCCGGTTGTGAAATAATCAACTGATCGATGTCCACTCCCAAATGTTCTGCATAATACCGATCAAAAGCGTGCTCGGCATCTATAAAAGCAGCAATACCACCTGCTTTTTGACATTCTGCAATAGCGTGTAACGTAAGAGTTGTTTTCCCAGAAGATTCCGGACCGTAAATCTCAACAACACGTCCGCGAGGGTACCCGCCGACACCCAAAGCTGCATCCAATCCTAAAGAACCAGAGGAAATCACCTCTACTTGTTCTACGACAGAGTCGCCCATTTTCATAACGGCGCCTTTACCGTATGTTTTATCCAGTTTGTCAAGTGTGAGTTGAAGCGCTTTTAGTTTTGCATCTTTTTCTGAAGCCATGATATTTTTTTTGATCCGATTGGCTAAATTACAATTTTTTTAGCCTGATTCACAATGTTTTTTATTCACAACACACGGTTTTTGATAGAGCTAATTCAAATTCGTATCTTTGGGCTTTTATTTTTAACCTTAATCGAAGTATAGCATGCAACTGTACAATAAATTAAGCGCTAAAGAACGAGAAGTTTTAATTGAACAAGCAGGCGATGAGCGCCTTACTCTTTCTTTTTATCAATACGCGCACATTCCCAACCCACAACTTTTCAGAGATCATTTGTTTCTTAGTTGGAGCCAACAAGATGTTCTAGGACGCATTTATGTTGCCTACGAAGGAATCAATGCCCAATTATCGGTTCCTGCCAAAAATTTTAGCGTATTCAAAAGCCATTTGGACAGCATTTCTTTTTTGAAGGACGTGCGTCTAAACATCGCCATTGAACAAGACAATAAGTCGTTTTTAAAACTCAAAATCAAAGTGAGAGACAAAATTGTTTCTGACGGCCTGAACGACGCAACTTTTGACGTGACCAACAAAGGAGTGCATCTTTCTGCTGAAGCGTTTAACAATTTGGTAGAAAAGCGTGAAACCATTTTGGTAGATATGCGAAATCATTACGAAAGCGAAATAGGTCATTTCAAAGGAGCAATTACACCCGATGTGGACACCTTTCGAGAATCGCTTCCCATTATTGAAAAAGACCTTTCGGATCACAAAGAAGATAAAAACCTAGTCATGTATTGTACTGGAGGAATTCGTTGTGAAAAAGCCAGTGCGTATTTCAAACATAAAGGATTCAAAAATGTGTATCAGTTAGAAGGCGGTATTATTGAGTATGCGCGACAGGTTGAAAAACAAGACTTGGAAAACAAATTTTTGGGTAAAAACTTTGTATTCGATCACCGCCGCGCAGAGCGAATTTCGAAAGACATTATTGCTCAATGTCATCAATGCGGAGCTCCGTGTGATGTCCACGTAAATTGTGCAAACGAAGCCTGTCATTTGCTTTTTATACAGTGTGAAGAATGTACTAAAAACTACGATCAATGTTGCTCCGAACCGTGTAAAGAAATTCATCAACTTCCTGAAGATCAACAAAAAGCACTACGGAAAGGAAAAGGAAATAGCAATAAAATTTTCAAGAAAGGAAGATCACCCCAATTGAAGTTTAAAAAAACAACGCAAAATCAGGCATAAAAACGGACACAAAATTGCCTATATTTACCGTTATAATTATTAATTTTTGACCCTTTCCTGAAAAATATGGGATGTAGTAGCTGTAGTACGAATACCGATGGAACCCCTAGAGGCTGTAAAAACAATGGAACTTGTGGCTCAGACGGTTGCAACAAGTTGACTGTTTTTGACTGGCTAGCCAACATGTCCTCACCAAGCGGTCAAGAAGACTTCAACGGAGTTGAGGTGCGCTTTAAAAACGGGCGAAAATCATTTTTTTACAACACCGAATTGCTTTCTCTTAGTATCGGAGATATCGTTACAACGCAAGCCGCTTCAGGGCATGATGTTGGGATAGTAACACTTACAGGCGGATTGGTAAAAGTGCAAATGAAAAAAAAGAGTGTCCCCGAAGACAGCCCAGAGATATTAAAGATTTATAGAAAATCATCGCAGTCCGATATTGATCGGTGGGTTTCCTCAAGAGATCGAGAAGAAACCATCAAAAAACGCTCGCGCGAAATGGCGATTGCACTTTCGCTAAAAATGAAAATTTCGGATGTTGAATTTCAAGGAGACGGCTCCAAAGCTACTTTTTATTACACCGCCGAGTCAAGAGTAGATTTTAGGCAATTGATTAAAAACATGGCGCAGGAATTTTCCATTCGAATAGAAATGCGTCAAGTAGGCCTTCGGCAAGAAGCTTCTCGACTGGGAGGCGTTGGCTCTTGTGGGCGCGAATTGTGTTGTTCTAGTTGGCTAACCGATTTTAGATCCGTTTCTACTTCAGCCGCACGATACCAACAGTTGGCATTGAATCCGCAAAAGTTGGCCGGTCAATGCGGAAAACTCAAATGTTGCCTGAATTTTGAACTTGACACCTATCAAGACGCCTTAAAAGGGTTTCCAAAATCCGATACCAAGCTGCATACTGAAAAGGGATTGGCCGTTTGTCAAAAAGTCGATATTTTTAAAGGGCTTATGTGGTTTGCTTACAAAGGCGATTGGGCAAATTGGCACACGCTTACTACTGATCAAGTGAAAGAAATCAAAGCGCTTAACGCAAAAAAATCACCAGTAGCTGCTTTGGAAGAATACACCAGTCAGTTAATTGTAGAAGAAAAATCGACTTTTGAAAATGTGGTAGGGCAAGACAGCTTAACCCGCTTCGATAGACCTAAAAACACCAAAAGAAGAAGGAATAAATCCAAAAATCGTAACCGTAAAAAACCCCAAAACAAAAACCAAAAGCCTACTTAAACTATGAAAATGCTTCGGATATTTTGTGCTTGTAGTATCTTTTTGTTAGGAGGGTGTAATGGTTCTTCCGGTTTTTTGGAATTTTACGAAATGCCCAATGGGTGGAACAAAAATGAAACGGTAACATTTTCATTTACTGCTCCTGATTATCCTTCCAAAAACAATGTATTTTTATACCTTCATACAGATCACAAATATCCCTTTTCAAATTTGTTTGTCATTACAGATTTCATAGATCCTGACCGTCAAGTTCAAACAGACACATTGCAATTTGAAATGACTTCACCAGATGGTTCTTCATTGGGAACCGGTTGGATGGATGTAAAAGAGCACAAGCTGTGGTGTTATGAAAACATTTCTTTGGATCCAAAAAAGAAATACACCTTTCGAGTAAAACAAGCAATGCGTAAGAGCCATGACGCTCAGAGCATAGAAAACTTGAAAGGAATATTGGATGTAGGTTTGGGAATAGAACCTGTAGAATAATTTTTTAAGTATGGCTAGAAAAAAATCCACCACCAAAAAAACCAACTCTCACAAACCCTATATCAAGGGTTTTTGGAAGCTATTTTCGTTAGGAGTTGTAACCGTATTTGGAGTTTTTCTTTTGGCTTCTATTGGCGCGTTGGGTGAAATGCCCGATTTTAGACAATTGGAAAATCCAGAGACCAATTTAGCCACCCAAATTTTGTCATCAGACAATCAGGTGCTGGGAAAATTTTACTTTAAAGACAATCGCACCCCGATACAATACGACGAATTGCCTCAAAACATGATTGATGCTTTAATTGCTACGGAAGATGAGCGTTATTACGATCATTCTGGAATTGATCTTAGAGGGACAATACGTGCCGTGGTTTTTTTAGGAAAAAAGGGAGGAGCAAGTACCATTTCACAGCAATTGGCTCGCCAGTTGTTTGTAGGAGTTCGGTCTCGAAATATGCTTCAAGCCGTTTCTCAGAAAATAAAAGAATGGGTAATTGCCATTCGATTGGAGCGTCAGTACACCAAAGAAGAAATTATTATGATGTACCTCAACATTTATGATTTTGGGTACAACGCCGATGGAATTCGATCTGCAGCGAGCATTTTTTTTAATAAAGAACCGAAAGAATTGAATGTTCAAGAGTCGGCGCTTTTAATAGGAATGCTTAAAAACTCTTCGTTGTTCAATCCGCTTCGTCGCCCCGAAATGGTCAAACAACGACGCAATGTGGTGTTGTCTCAAATGAAAAAAAACAACTATTTGACAGAAAGTCAAAAAGACTCTTTACAAAAAATGCCTTTGGGGATTGATTATCACCCGCAATCTCACCGAGAAGGATTGGCGACTTATTTCAGAGCGTATCTACAAAAATTCATGAAAACATGGCTGAAAAACAATCCCAAACCCAACGGCGAAAAGTACGATTTGTACTTGGACGGTTTAAAGATTTACACCACTTTGGATTCTAAAATGCAACGCTATGCCGAAGAGGCTACAAAGGCACATATGAAACAGTTGCAGAAAGAGTTTTTCAGACAAAATCAACCCAAATACAATCCTACGGCTCCCTTTCTGGACATAGAAGAAGAAGACATTGAAAACATTTTAGACTTGGCCATTCGGAGGTCTGAACGTTATCGTAAATCAAAGCTATCGGGCAAATCGATGGAAGAAATTAAAGCTAGTTTTGATGTTAAAACCCCGATGACCGTATTTTCATGGAAAGGAGAAATAGACACTATCATGACTCCACTAGATTCCATTCGGTATTACAAGCATTTTTTACAAGCAGGAATGATGTCTATGGAGCCGCAAACAGGACATGTAAAAGCGTGGGTGGGTGGCTACAACTACAAGCATTTTCAGTTCGATCACGTCATGCAGGGCAAACGTCAAATAGGCTCTACTTTCAAGCCGCTAGTGTATGCGACAGCAATCGATCAACTCAAATTATCTCCTTGCGACTCTTTGCCTGATGCAATCCACTGTATTGAGCCTATGAAATACGGAAATGTAGATGCTTGGTGTCCAAAAAACTCTGGAGAACGCTACGGAGGAATGCGTACCTTAAAAAATGCGCTTGCCAACTCTGTAAATACGATAAGCGCTCAATTGATGGATATGGTAGGGCCCGAACCTGTTGTTAACTTGGCGAGAGATTTGGGAATTACTTCTCGTATTCCGAAAGTACCTTCAATAGCTCTAGGAACTCCGGCGTTGAGCGTTTATGAAATGGTAGGAGCCTACGGCGCATTTGTCAATGGAGGAATTTATGTAAAACCAACCATGATAACTCGTATTGAAGATAAAAACGGAACCGTTCTTTACGAATCAACTCCTGTAACCAAAGATGTAATGAGTGCCGAATCGGCCTATGTGACTATAAAGCTTTTGGAAGGTGTAACGGAACATGGATCGGGAGCGCGATTGCGACATGCAGGTCTTGAAAAAACGAATCCAACCTATAGAGACGTTGTTACGGGGTATCCGTATCAGTTTACCAATCCTATTGCTGGAAAAACGGGGACCACTCAAAATCAAAGTGATGGATGGTTTATGGGAGCCGTTCCAAATTTGGTCACAGGCGTTTGGGTTGGCGGAGAAGATCGAGCGACTCATTTTGAAACCATTGCTTATGGTCAAGGAGCCACAATGGCTCTCCCGATATGGGCGATGTATATGAAGCAATGTTATGAGGATGAAACGCTTTTGATTTCGCAGGAGGAGTTTCCAGCACCCGAAAACCTTACCATAGCCATAGACTGCGACGCCTACAAAGCATCTACTGAGGCGAGTCAGCAGACTCCTCAAGAAAACTTGGAGGGCCTTGGTTTTTAGCTAAAGATACATTGTAGTATGCGGTGTTTCCAGTAACTTCTTTGCCGAGCCAGGCAGGTTTTTCAAACGATTCGTTTTCATGGCTGAGTTCAATCTCAGCAAGGGTAAGTCCTTGATGAGCTCCTTCAAAAACATCTACTTCAAAACAATGATTTTTTACAGGGATGAGGTATCGTTTTTTTTTAATTAAATTTCCTTCAATTAGCAAAAGCAATTTTTGCGCTTCCTCAACAGGAATAATTTGTTCCCATTCAAACCGAGAAGTACCGCTTTGATTTGATTTTCCCTTAATAGTTAGCACACCCTTATCGTCTTGAACACGAATGCGTACCGCTCGATCGGGATCTAGGTTTAAATAACCCTGAACAATGGATTGTACACGAGTAGATTGCGATTTAAAATCGTTGGAGGCTACTAAAAACTTTCTCTCAATTTCTTGCATGGATTGACACTCTTCGTGCAAATGTAGGTGTTTTAGGCAGAAATAACAGGACTTTTAGGCGATGTTAATAATCATAAAATAATGAGAAATGGCACCTGCTAATACAAACAAATGCCAAATAAAATGATTGTTTTGTAGTTTTTCCCACCGGTAAAAAAATACACCTACGGTGTAGAAAAACCCTCCAGCGACAAGAAAAGTAGTGGCTTTGTCAGAAAATACAGCTAAAAGGTTTTGAATGTCTAAAACAATCAACCAACCCATTATGAGGTATAGCAGTAGTGAAATACGTTCAAACTTTCCTGTAAAAAAGAGCTTCAGCACAGCTCCAACCAAAGCAATTGTCCACACCGTATAGAAAAGCATCCACCCCGAGCTGTCTTTTAAGGCAATGAGTGTTACGGGGGTGTACGTCCCAGCAATTAGGACATAAATACTGATGTGATCAATTTTTTGCCACGTTTTTTTACGTTGAGGGTTTGAAGTACCATGATACACCGTTGAGGCTAAAAACAACATTACGACAGCACTTGCATATATCCAAAGACTCCAAACACCTTCTCTTGCGGTTTGCTCGTGAATATTGAGCAAAAATACACCTCCAAAAACACCTAACAAAACACCGATTCCATGAGAAACGGTATTTCGTTGTTCGTGCTTTTCTAAGGAAGATAGAAAAGAAAAAATCATAAATGTTTCCTCCTTATACGCTGCAAGTCATGTCTGCACCACAACATATAGGGGATTTGATTTTCCCCTCACAACTTGGGCATTTAGACACCTGAACAGCCGTTCCGTCATCAAGAGTAAGGGATCCGTTTTCTAAAGGGACATCACAGTTGGCGCAGCTTGCGTTTACTGCCATGTCGCATTGATTGCATTTGTATGTAGCCATAATTAATAATGTTTCTACGAAGATACCTATTTTTGTTTTGACAAAAACACGGAAAGATATTATATCCAAGCAATAAAAAATATGGAGATCAAAAGAGTTTCGAACCTGGAAGAGTTACAAGGGATTAAGACCCTCCAACAAAACAATTTAAAAACGGCTTTATCGGAACAAGAAAAAAGTCAAGAAGGTTTTGTTACAGCAGTTTATTCTTTAGATCTTTTGAAACAAATGCATCAGTATTGCCCCTCTGTTGTATGTGTTGATGGAGAAAAAAAGGTGATAGGATATGCTTTGGCAACAACACAAAAAATTCGAAGTCAGCATCCCTTATTAGAGAATTTATTTGCTACCATAGACCGTCAAAAATTTAAGGGAAATCTTCTCAAAAAATCAAATTATATCATTGTAGGGCAATTGTGTGTTTCCAAAGAACATCGCAGACAAGGAATTGCCCAAAAAATGTATTCTTACTTTAAAACAGCACTTTCGGAACGTTATGAGTATTGTGTTACGGATGTTGATATTGCAAACACCAATTCCTTAAAAACTCATTTGGCAACAGGGTTTCGAGTGTTTCATGAATTTACATTTGGAGACGCAGCATGGAACTTGGTACTCTGGGATTGGAACAATACACAAAAAGAGTAGTAGAGCATTCAAACTTTTATAGCTATATTTGAAATGAATTAACCTACTATATATTGCCATGGATACAAATCAAACCAATCGTTCGCATTGCGGAATTTCTTGTGCACTGGATACTTTGGGAGACAAATGGTCTCTTTTAATTGTTAGAGACATCGTGCTTCTTCACAAAAAAACATTCAAAGAGTTTGTCGCTTCTAGTGAGCGAATTGCTACCAATATTTTGGCCGATCGCTTAAAAAAACTTGAAACACACGGGTTGATTACCAAAAGAAAAGCACCGAATAGTTTGAAAGTAAATCATTATTCGTTGACAGAAAAAGGACTCTCTCTTATTCCGCTTCTTTTGGAACTGCAAAGTTGGGCGTATGACAATTTGGAAAATGCTACGGGTAAAATTACGAAAACAATTTCTGAAAGTTACCATAAAAACAAAACCCAAACCGTACATGAAGTTAAGAAAAATTACTTGGAGTCGTTGTAATCTTCTGAGTATGGTATGGCCGTTCCGAAGTGAAGGCTACATTTAATTTTTAGTTATAATACCCAAAAAAACAAATCGAAAATGGAGTTTTTTTATTTGAAAGAAATCAAATTGAGGTAAAAAAGAAACGAATTGAGTAAGAAAAATAAGAAAGCGGGAAGCATTTGAAGGAAAGAATCTTTGATTTTGATACGAACCAGCACCCCAAAAAACATGAGTATTGCCAATCCACCTGAAGCAAACAACCCCAATACAGGCCATTGCAAACTCATAAGCAGACCCGTTCCACCAACAAGCTGTGCGCTTCCAATGAGGATTCGTTGTTTTTCATACCCCCAACGAGTGAATTCTTTTTGGCTTTGTTCAGTTATAAAAGCCAAGATCCCGTAGAGAATAAAAGAAATTCCCGAAAAAACAATCAGTGAGTCAAAGGAGTTCATCGACTAAACGCCTCCACAACTAGCCCACGCAACAAAAAGCGAGAGCAATAATAGTACTAGCGAGGGAATGTGTTTGGAAAATGGGTTTTTCACTTTAAAGTGCGCCCACTGTGCACAAACCATCAAAAACGCCATAAGGATTGCAGGATAAAAAACCAGTTCTGCATACCATATTCCAGCTACTAAAAGCGTTGCTAACGAAATCTTGGCGGCCCCTACTAAGGAACGCATCAAGTCCGAAAGACCGTATTGATTAAACTCTTTGACAATATTGTCAAACCTAAAAACCCAAACCACTGCAATAGATATCGCAATAATGATTTGAGCATACATTTGTAAATTTTCCATGAAAGAAAGATATAAATTTTAAATGACAATTAAAAAAAGTATTAAAATCAATAGAACTTGGCTATATTTATATGAGAAAAAGCTAAAGATTTGAAAACTGTTTATCACCCATCATCAACACGAGGACACGCCAATCACGGTTGGCTAGAAGCCAGACACAGTTTTAGTTTTGCGAATTGGTACGACCCCAATCGAACTAATTTTGGCGCACTGCGTGTTCTTAATGACGACGTTATTGCTCCCTCAATGGGCTTTGGCATGCATCCTCATAGCAATATGGAAATTATTACCATTCCTTTAAAAGGAGACCTTGAACATCAAGACAGCATGGGCAATGTTGAGGTGATTAAAGAAGGAGAAATACAAGTGATGAGTGCTGGTGCTGGGGTACAGCATAGCGAGTATAACAAAAACAATGACCGAGAGATTAATTTATTACAACTTTGGATTTTTCCTGACAAACAAAATGTGACTCCCCGTTATGCCCAACAAACGATAAGAGACTTATATGCACAAAATGATTTTTTTCAGATTCTTTCGCCTTCTGCAGCAGATCAGGGCGTTTGGATTCATCAAAACAGTTGGTTTCACATGCTTTATACCGACACTTCAGTTGAAAAACAATACCGATTAAAAGATCCTTCCAATGGCGTGTATTGCTTTGTGATTGAAGGGGCTGCTCAAATTGAAAATCAAACACTTGAGGCACGTGATGCAATGGGAGTTTGGGAAACAACGAGTATTTTTATCAAAGCAACGACTCAAACACAGCTGCTCCTTATAGAAGTACCCATGACTTATTAATTACTGATTATGAACCAAAAATTTACACTTACTGGCATGAACTGCAAAAGCTGTGAAGCCAAAGTCTCAGATTTTTTAAAAACCGTTCCTCATGTCGTGAACGTTAAAGTTTCTTTAGAGAATTCCGAGGTTTCCTTTTCCTCAAGCGAAGCGATTGATGCAGCAACACTCAATCAAGTACTTCCCCAAAAATACCGAATTCAGAATCAACCCGAAACACACAAAACACCCAAAGCGCCTTCTAAGCTTGGTCAACTTAAGCCTCTTTTTTTAATATTTTTATATCTGATATGCGCCACTTTTGGGCTGAATTATCAAACGGGAGTGACTGCCTCTGCGATGCTTGATTTTATGGGGCTTTTTTATATCGTTTTTGCGTTCTTTAAACTGCTAGATTTAAAAGGATTTCCCGCTTCTTTTTCAATGTACGATCCTTTGGCAAAACGCGTTCCAATATACGGTTGGGTCTATCCTTTTTTGGAAACCCTTTTAGGTATTATGCTTTTGACACGTTGGCACACAGCGATTGCACTTTGGGCGACACTGATTGTTTTGGGAATCACTACCGTTGGAGTTGCAAAAACGTTGTTAAACAAACAAAAAATCAAATGCGCCTGCCTAGGAACCGCACTCAAACTTCCCATGACCGAAGCCACACTGATTGAAAACACTTTGATGATTGTAATGGCGCTGTTTATGTTGTTTGTGTAGCAATGGTCTGAATTATTCGTCGTCGGCTAAGTTCATTTTTTTATTCAAATCGAACACCTCTTCGGCTTTATAATTGGGTTGGTGGAGCATATTCAATTGCTTGTCCAACAACCGAACCTTGTCGGGGAATTTAGTTTTAATTTGCAGATACAATTCATCGCTTGTTTCTTCAGGAATTTGATTCAAACAGGACTGTAACGCATTCAAAACCGATCGAATTTGATTGGGAATCCATGAAATAATTGGTGTTCCTCCTGTGGCTTTGGAATAGGCGGTGTTTTGCATGATGTATTTTTGAACAAATTGCCAATGTCCATTGCGAAAGAAATAGATTTCTTGAAGTATTCCCGCCAACTCAATCATTCCGGCTACATTTTTTTGTTTGACAAGCATTCCCAAAACACCTTCATCGTGAAGCCCTTCTACTTCCAACCTGAGGTCTTCCAAAAACCGCTGAATACAAGTAGGACGATACGACCGTAAATCCATCAAATATTTAGTCAACTCGTTTTTTGGGTAATGCCGAATAACGCCCGTAAAAATATCCATCATTGGAATGATATTGTCTTGTGCTCCAGTTTGCCCTCGATATTGTTTTGGAGTGTCGAAGACTCCTTGGTATAAAACACCCTCATCAAAAATTTCTTCGTTTCCTTTTATCCCCATAATAAACACTCTAAAATCGTTGTAATGTTTCCAACGAGAGGCTTCCCACATTACTTTGCGTCGTGCGTTTACCTTTTCCATGGTCAATCGACACAACATCAAGTTTTTTGTGATGAGCGACACCTTGTTTTGAGGGAGTTCTTGAAGTGTGTTTAAAACACCTTCAACGAGTTTTGGCGAGTGTTGATTGATGTCCACATGAAGCATAATAAACCCTCTTTCGTCGGGCATACCTGAAAATTTTACAGCCATATCCAAGTTTTCCCAGTTGAATCCACCTTTGGGGTTCTTTTTCACATAATTTCCTAAGGAATACGCATAATGATAATCGAGCCAGGGAAAAACTTCCAGTTGTCGTGCAACCCAACAAAAGGGAATGGCCAGATGTGCCGGAACGTATCGATGGGCCTTTCCGTAGTTACCCGTTTTTAAAAATTCAAAATGCGCAGGGGCGAGTGTATAGGCGGAGGTTATAAACGCATATCCTCTAAAAAGCGCTTGAAGAACAAAGGGATCGGTCTCTTTTTTGACGGTTTCACTAAAATCATCTAGCTGAGATACGCGCGATTCCAAAGCGCCTTCGACACTTAACAACCCTTCTTTTTGATCATTCGTTATTCTAGGCAAATCGTCGAGAAGTCTTTGAAGGCTGTTGTAGCGTTTTGGAAGTTTAGCCAAAGGAGGTTGGCAAGGCAAAAAGCCGTGGGTAGCATTGACTTTAAAAAAGCCATCGGTATATTGGGACAAATTCATTGTTATAAATATTACAAATTATATCAATAAAGTTACAAAATTTTTTATGATACGCCTGCTTTTTAGTCTAAATAGATACAACTACCTTTGTGGGATCCGTTTTGGATTTTTACACATGACGACACTCACTTTTTTTACGTTTACAAAAAATCGTTTTTGGGCTTTTACGCAAATGCAATTGGCGTATCAATCGTTGTTGGGAGTAAAAGGGCTTGAATTTTGCAAAATGTTGGGCACTGGAGCTGGAAATGGTTTTAGTTTATGGCCCGATTTTTCAACGTATGCTTTATTGATTGTGTGGAAATCCAAAAAGGAAGCGAATGTGTTTTTAAAAACCCATCAACTTTCTAAGCAATTTGATTCCAAAGCATCTTCTAAAACCACTTATTTTTTACAAACTATCAAAAGCCACGGAAAATGGGATGGCGGGAATCCTTTTAGCGCATTCGATAAAAAAGAAAAGGGTGGAGGAAAAATAGGAATCATTACGCGTGCCACGTTGAACAAAAGTCGGCTAATAGAGTTTTGGCAATCCGTACCCAAAGCCTCTAAGGCAATTGCTAACGCATCGGGCGTATCTTGGTTTAAAGGCATTGGAGAATGGCCGTTTATTCAACAAGCCACATTTAGCATTTGGGAAAGCGAGGATGCCGTTCAAGAGTTTGCATACCGCAGTCGCCCCCATGCCAATATTGTCGCAAAGACGCGAAAAAGAAATTGGTATAAAGAAGATTTGTTTGCACGGTTTGAGATCATCGATATTCAAAAAACACATTTTACATGAAAAAAGCCATTGTTGTTGGAGCCGGAATTGGAGGCCTAGCCACTAGTATTCGGTTGGCATGTCAGGGATTTCAAGTGGATGTTTTTGAAGGCAACGCGTATCCTGGTGGAAAACTCACTGCATTTTCTTTGGGAAAGTATCGCTTTGACGCGGGTCCCTCGTTGTTTACGATGCCTCATTTTGTTTCTGAACTTTTTGAATTGGCAGGAGAAAACCCCACCGAACATTTTGCATACAAAAAGAAGGAAATTGCTTGCCAGTATTTTTGGGAGGACGGTGTGCGATTGACAGCTTATGGCGATCGAAACAAACTGGTTAACGAGATCGAAAAACAGTTGAACGTACCCCCTGAAACCGTACTGACATATTTGGAAAATGCTCAAAGGAAATACGAGCGAACCCAATCGTTGTTTTTAGAGCAGTCTTTGCACAAGCTTTCCACCTATTTGTCAAAAGACACCTTAAAAGGAATGGTGCATTACAGGTCTTTTGAAATTGGAAAATCGCTTCACGAAGTGAATCAAAAACACCTCAAAGAACCGCATTTGGTTCAAATGTATGATCGGTATGCTACTTACAACGGTTCTAGCCCATATAAAACACCGGGTATTATGACACTTGTTCAGCATCTAGAACAGCACTACGGGACATTCATCCCCAAAAAAGGAATGGAAGATATTAGTCAAAGTGTTTATCAATTAGCTCTTAGAAAAGGGGTTCGATTTCATTTTAACACTCAAGTTTCTGAAATAGTAATTAAACAAAAGAAAGCAAAGGGAGTGGTTGCGAACGATACTGTTCATTATTCTGACATGGTTGTTTCCAATATGGATATTGTACCTACCTACCGCAAGTTGTTGCCGAAAGTGACACCGCCTGAAAAGACGCTACGGCAAGAACGATCGAGTTCGGCAGTCATTTTTTATTGGGGAATTAAAAAAACATTTAAAGAATTGGATCTTCACAATATTTTCTTTTCGAGCAATTACAAAGAGGAGTTTGAAGCAATTTTTAATCATAAGAAATGCTACAAAGACACAACAGTTTATGTAAATATTACTTCAAAAGATGTGCAAACAGATGCTCCAAAAAATTGTGAGAATTGGTTTGTGATGATCAATACGCCGCATGATAATGGTCAAAACTGGGAAGAAGAAGTCAACATTTTGAAAAAGCAAGTGTTGGAAAAATTACACCGTATTTTGGGAGAGGATATAGCGCCTTTAATTGAAGAGGAATTTATTATGACCCCGCCAATTATTGAGCAAAAAACACAATCGTATAAAGGAGCATTGTATGGCGCATCGAGCAATAACACCATGGCGGCGTTTTTACGACACCCTAATTTTTCAAGTTCCATTTCAAACCTTTACTTTTGTGGAGGCAGTGTTCATCCGGGAGGAGGAATTCCACTCTGTTTGCTGTCAGCAAAAATAGTTTCTGACCTTGTAAAAAATGATGTAAAGTGATTCCTAAAAACACCAACACTCGCATTTCGGTTGCTCTAATATGGTTGTTCCATGTTTGCGGTATTTTAGGCATTTTGTTTGGGAATAGAGAAATGTTTATTGCTTTTACTCCTGTCAATTTGTTTGTCACCTTTATGTTGTTGTTTATCAATCAGCCTAAAATGAATGGATTTGTATTTAGGGCTGCCGCTATAGCTTTTATTGTTGGGATGCTGGCAGAGATATTGGGGGTGAATTTTGGACTAATTTTCGGAAATTATATTTACGGAGAGAATTTAGGCGTTAAAGTTTTCGGGGTTCCTTTTCTAATTGGGATTAATTGGATTATGTTGACATTTATTACGGGTGCAACGACTTCAAGATGGGTATCGAACCCATGGTTGGCTGGTATTTTAGGGGCTTTGTTGATGGTTGTTTTGGATGTATTCATAGAACCAGTGGCTCCAAAACTTGATTTTTGGTCTTTTGACACTCCCAAAGCTCCCCTACAAAATTATCTAGGTTGGTTTTTGGTTGCACTTCCAATTCAATGGGCCTATCATTTTTATGTCAAAGAGAAAGACACCACATTTTCCTATCATCTACTTATCATTCAGTTTTTGTTTTTTGGCACTTTCGCCTTTTTATAGCCCTGTAGTTCAACGGATAGAACAAAAGTTTCCTAAACTTTAGATCTAGGTTCGATTCCTAGCAGGGCTACTAAACGAGACTCAAGCACTTTTTGTGTTTGGGTCTTTTCTTTTTTAGTGT
>ERZ1048068.1290-NODE-1290-length-19585-cov-6.912647_pt1 | contig 19585 bp, 20 predicted proteins | sample MGYA00383098_ERZ1048068 | MGnify/ENA primary metagenome ERZ1048068 (study PRJEB29581, sample SAMEA5548368) | metagenome | biome: marine; feature: coastal; material: water | depth 1 m | study: Short-term variability in the microbial, nano- and picoplankton... | reverse complement strand
CTCTAACGAAGTGTTATGCCGTGAGTACATTGGACTTGGTGGTAGAGCCTTTGCCAGAATTAGATTTGGAAAATAATTATGTAATATGTGCTGATGCTTCAACGGGTGGTTTAGATTATGTTGAGGTAGATTCAGGACTTTCAGCTTCAGACTTCAGCTTTGAATGGAGAGATGAGTTTAGCACTCTTTTGAGTACTGATGCAGTTTATTTAATTGATCAAATCGGCATTTACAGCCTTGAGGTCACTAGTACAACAGGAAGCAATTGCTCTACTTTTGCACTTTTCTCCGTTAGTGAAAGCAGTTCACCATCACTTACTGCCCAAGTTACCTCTGAAGCTTTTGCAGGTAACCACGTGATTGTAGCAACAGCAACAGGCGGTGGATTGTATGAGTATAGTTTGGATCAAGGACCTTGGCAAGACAGCGGTACCTTTACGGGAGTCAGACCGGGTGAGCGTACAGTTTATGTTCGTGATTTGAATGGTTGTGGCCCTCCCATTGCTTTAGTATTGACTGTAATTGACTATCCACCTTACTTTACTCCTAATGGTGATGGTTTTAATGACACTTGGAATATTGAAGCTTTGTCGAATCAATTGGCTTCAAAGATTTATATTTTCGACCGTTTTGGAAAGTTACTAAAGCAAATCAGTCCTGCTGGAGCGGGTTGGGATGGAACTTACAATGGTCAAAAAATGTCTACCACAGATTACTGGTTTTTACTACAATATAATGACTTAAATACATCGGAACCAAAACAATTAAGAGGGCATTTTACACTGAAGCGCTAACTGATTAGTATATAAAAAAAAGCCTTATTTAATAAGGCTTTTTTTTATATATTGATTTAACAAAATTAAAGGTTTACGCTTAAAGAAATTGTGAAGTCTGAAATGTTTGTATTTAATGCAGTTGCTCCTAAATCACCTGAACTGTAAAGTTTCTGTGTAGTGGTTCTTTCTGTATTTACGTAAGCAATATCCAAACTACTGTTACCAAAGTTATAACCTAAACCTAAAGAAAACCCGCTGATGTCACCATACAAACTTTTGTCTTTGTAGGGACTTTCTATCATTTTATACCCGCCTCTAAAGCTAAATTTATTTTGCTTAAGTTCTCCTCCGATTCTGTAGGAGTTGGCTACGGTGAAATTATCATTAATGGTGTTATTCACAGTTGAATTCAACTGGTTATTGTTAAAGTCATAGGCGGTATTAGCATAATTTTTTCTCTCATAATCAAAACTTATCAGTCCTAATTTCCCTACCACATAAGCCAAACTGCCAGTGATTTTTCCAGGCACTTTAAGTTTGTATTCCGGGAATATATTAACAACAGCAGGGTTTACAACATAACCTTGATTGTCTATGTCACTAAATGTGGATAGATATTGTGTGTTTTCTTCGCGGAGCGTAAGCCAAGTTGGGGAGTCGTAGCTAAACCCAAAGCGAAACGCATCAGAAAATTTAATGATGGTTCCAAGTTGTAAAGAGAATCCCTCGCCGTTTGTATAAAGTTTATTTTCAAAATTCACCTCATTAATTGTTGAGCCCGAATTGGTATTTTCCTCAAATAAAAATGTGTTTTTTTCAAAGTCGATAAAATGGGAGTTTAGGTTTAATCCTAAAGAAATATTTTCATTGTATTGAAAGGCGATATTGGCTGAAAATTTACCACTATTTCCAAGCGATAAATAATCGTATTGTTGGTTGAAAGTACCCGGTGCAATATTCGATTCGTAAGTAGTGTTGTCTAAATCTTCACTTAGAGGCTCCAGAATATAGCCATTGTAGCCCAAAAAGGCTTGCTGGTTTCGGTAGCCATAGCTCGATCCAATATCAGCGTAAGCTTGGGATATAGTCTCCCCTTCAAGTGCACTGATATCTCCTAATTGCAAGCCGTTGGCATTCTGTAAAAAGTAACTTGAAACAGAGTTGTTGGTGGTGCCTTGCACTGAGAATTGTGTATTGTAGTCATTAGTTCTTTCATAAAAGACACTCAGAACAAATTTATTCCAAGAGGAGTCTCTAATGTAGTTTTTAAACACAAATGCAGCTCCAATTTGATGTAAGTCTAAATTATTTGATGAACTTTTGGCCATTCCGTTTCCGTAACTTACATCATTTGTATTGGTTTTGGTAGAAGCAGACAACACACCATGACTGCTGTTAAAAATAGCAGCTCCTGCAGGGTTAATACTAACCCCAGAGAGGTCTGCTCCCAGGGCACCAAAAGCACCTGCCATGGCCTTAAATCGTGCGGTTCCTTGGGTCTGGTCACTACCATATCTTATGGCGTCTTCTAAATCTTGAGCGTACATAAGGTTTATGACCATCAAGCTAAAAAAATAAATTAGATTTTTTTTCATTTTGTGGAAAGATTAAAATGTTAATTTCTACGCGGTCTTGAAGCAGAACCTTTTCTTGGACTTGAGCTACTACGACTGGATCTTGAGTAGGAGGGCCTCGAGCTCGATCTTGAATACGTAGAACTTCTAGGCGTCACGCGCGACGTATTGGCTTTTATAGTACGACTGGAACTTGACGTACTTCTTGGTTTTGTCGTCGTTTTGGTAGTTCTTGTCGCTGTAACAGTTCCGTTATTTGATCTCACAGACCTTGTTGTGGTTGTTGTTCTAACTGTTGGACGCGTTGTCTTGTACTGTCGGGTTGAAGTTCTCGTACTTTGAGCGTTATTTCTTCTTACCCTTGAAATAGTTCCCAGTGCACTGCGGTTTGATAGGCTGCTTGATCGGTAGCTTGAATTTCGACTTAAAGCATTATTTCTGTTGCCATTTACATAAGCTATATTTTGATTTCTGTAGGGCGTGTAGAAGCCCACACCATAGCCTCCCCAATAGGGTGCATTCCATCCGTTATAGAAAAAAGGGTCCCAGTAGCCATAATAATTTGGATATCCCCAGTTCCATCCAGCATTCCAACCCCATCGATTCCATCCAGTGTTCCATCCCCAACTGTTCCATCCCCAATTGTTCCAACCCCAATTGTTCCAACCCCATCCCATGCCGTAATTTGGTCTGCTTTGGATATTGATTATAACATTAGAATCGGAGTTTTGACCCCAGCCAGCATAGCTGTTATCAGCTGTATTATTTGTACTGTAGCTGCTGTTGTAATCTTCTACATCTGTAAAGATCGTCTCTTGATCGTTATTATACTCGTTTGATTTGCCTTTAAAATAGTCGCTGTAGTAGCTGTTTCCTGAACCATTGTCGGAGACATCGTTATTTCCGTTCGTGTTGTATTCTTGAGTTTCAGAATCTTCGTAAATACCGTCTTCATACACACCAACATACTGATAAGATCCGCATGATGTTACCAAGTTGAAACCAATAAATACAATTAAATAAGCATTTGTTTTTTTGAGAAAAGTAGTAAAATTCATATCGGATTAAATTAAATTGTTGAACACTTTAAAAATACTTAGTTTTGTAAAGCATAAGTATTTGTAAGCGAATGTTACAATAGTTATGCCAAATTACAACAATATGGCTAAAAACCTTACAAAGCGTTCAGAAGATTATTCAAAATGGTACAACGAATTGGTTGTAAAAGCAGACTTGGCTGAAAACTCCGCCGTTCGAGGTTGTATGGTTATAAAGCCCTATGGTTATGCGATTTGGGAAAAAATGCAAGCAGAGTTGGACCGCATGTTTAAAGAAACGGGACATCAGAATGCCTATTTTCCACTTTTTGTTCCTAAAAGTCTTTTTGAAGCTGAGGAGAAAAATGCAGAAGGGTTTGCCAAAGAATGTGCTGTTGTAACACATTATCGTTTACAAAATGATCCAGATCAACCTGGGAAACTGCGTGTCGATCCAAAAGCAAAATTAGAGGAGGAACTCGTAGTAAGACCTACGAGTGAGGCGGTCATTTGGAATACGTATAAAGGCTGGATTCAGTCTTATAGAGATTTACCAATATTAATCAACCAATGGGCCAATGTGGTGCGTTGGGAGATGCGAACGCGTCTTTTTTTAAGAACAGCTGAGTTTTTATGGCAAGAAGGGCACACTGCTCATGCGACCAAACAAGAAGCTTTGGACGAAGCCAAACAAATGAATCAAGTTTACGCCGATTTTGTTGAAAATTTTATGGCCATCCCCGTTATCCAAGGCACAAAAACAGAAAGTGAACGCTTTGCTGGTGCTGAGGAGACCTATTGTATTGAAGCCTTGATGCAAGATGGCAAAGCCCTCCAGGCGGGTACGTCTCATTTTTTAGGGCAGAATTTTGCCAAGGCATTTGATGTTAAATACATGACAAAAGAAGGATCTCAAGCCCATGTTTGGGCCTCCTCATGGGGGGTTTCTACAAGACTCATGGGTGCACTTATTATGACCCATAGTGATGATCAAGGCTTGGTATTACCTCCAAATTTGGCACCCTATCACGTTGTTATTGTTCCTATTTACAAAAGTGAGGATCAACTGAACGCAATCACTGCGCTAGCCGATACCATCATGACATCTTTACGCGCCAACAACATCAGTGTTAAATACGACAACCGCAATACGCATCGCCCCGGGGCAAAATTTGCGCAGTATGAATTGCAAGGTGTGCCGCTTCGCATCGCTATTGGCCCTAAAGATTTAGAAAATGGAACGGTTGAGCTGGCCAGGCGTGACACCCTATCTAAGGAAACGATTGATTTAGAACAACTTCAATCTAAAGTCACGCAACTAATAGCAGAGATCCAAGACGCATTGTATGTAAAAGCTTTAAAATTTAGGGATCAGCACATTACTTTGGTAGACGATTTTGAAGCATTTAAGGCAGCATTAGAAACAAGGGGTGGTTTTGTGTCTGCACATTGGGACGGATCAGAAGAAACAGAGAAAAAAATAAAAGAACTTACCAAAGCAAGCATTCGTTGCATTCCTTTAGATACTTCGCAAGAAGAGGGCCAGTGTGTATTTTCGGGCGCCCCTTCAAAGCAACGCGTTCTATTTGCAAAAGCGTACTAATTTCTGCAAATACATCAAAAAAACAATATTGAAAGTTGTAGCATTTAAAAATAGTTGTATTTTTGCAACCGCAATATCAATATTGTAGCTGTTTTGTGTTTTCACGATTCAAAACAAAACGGCCCGTTCGTCTATCGGCTAGGACGCCAGGTTTTCATCCTGGTAAGAGGGGTTCGATTCCCCTACGGGCTACAAATAAAAAATTAAATTAATATGGCAAATCACAAGTCTGCATTAAAAAGAATTAGAAGCAACAATGCGAAGCGCATACTCAACAAGTATCAGCATAAGACCACACGTAATGCAATAAAAGCTTTACGCGAAATAACCACAAAGAAAAAAGCTGAAAAAGCGTTTCCTTCTGTAGCCTCTATGATTGATAAATTAGCAAAGCGCAACATCATTCATAACAACAAGGCTGCAAACCTTAAATCTAAGCTAGCACAACACATTGCCAGTTTGTAATTTTAAAGAATATAAAAAAAAGCCTTTCCATTGGAAAGGCTTTTTTTATGCGTTTAATCTTTGTTATCCATTCATGGAAATTAAAAACTCCTCGTTGTTTCGGGTTTGTTTGAAACGGTCGTTGATGAATTCCATGGCTTCCACAGGATTCATATCCGCCAAGTATTTTCTCATCACCCACATGCGTTGAATGGTTTTTTCATCCAACAGTAAGTCGTCTCGCCTTGTACTCGAAGAGGTCAAATCAATGGCAGGAAAAATACGGCGGTTGGATATTTTTCGATCCAGTTGTAATTCCATATTACCGGTTCCTTTAAATTCTTCGAAAATAACTTCGTCCATTTTAGATCCAGTTTCTGTAAGAGCTGTCGCTATAATGGTCAAGGATCCTCCATTTTCAATATTTCTTGCAGCCCCAAAGAAACGTTTTGGCTTGTGTAATGCATTAGCATCCACACCTCCACTTAAAATCTTACCAGAGGCTGGTTGAACAGTGTTATAAGCACGTGCCAGTCTTGTAATAGAATCTAATAATATGACTACATCATACCCACATTCCACTAATCTTTTTGCTTTTTCTAAAACAATATTCGCAATTTTTACGTGTTCGTGTGCCTCTTTGTCAAAAGTTGAAGCGATCACTTCTCCACGAACATTTCTTTGCATATCGGTAACTTCTTCAGGACGTTCGTCAATCAAGAGTACCATTTGGTAAACTTCTGGATGGTTGGCCGCTATCGCATTGGCGACATCCTTTAAAAGCATTGTTTTTCCTGTTTTTGGTTGAGAGACAATCATACCACGTTGTCCTTTTCCAATTGGAGAAAACAAATCCATAATTCGAGTGGAAATGGTATTTTGTTTTTCAGCGATATCGAATTTTTCTTTAGGGAATAAAGGGGTAAGATGCTCAAAAGCAACTCGGTCTCTAACTACTTGAGGGTCCAAACCGTTGATTTTACTTACTTTAATAAGTGGGAAGTATTTTTCTCCCTCTTTCGGGGGGCGTACATGACCAAGAACGGTATCTCCATTTTTGAGTCCAAACAATCTAATTTGAGATTGCGATACATAAATGTCATCAGGAGATGATAAATAATTGTAATCAGAAGACCTTAAAAAACCGTACCCATCAGACATCACATCTAATACACCTTCACTTTCAATAATAGCATCAAACTCAAAATCAGGCTCTTTATAGCGATTTCTGTTGTCCTTGTTGCCGTTATGTTCTTTTTTGTGATGGTTATTTTTGTTTTGGTGGTGTTGTTTTTTGTGTTGTTTTTGTCTGTTATTGTTGTTTTGTTCTCTGTTGTTGTTTTTTTCCTTTTCAGAGGCTTCGTTATTTCTGTTGTTTTTTTCAGCTGGAGTAGCTTTGTTTTCTTTTTGAGAATTTTGCACTGGCTTTACAGAATGATTTGTTTTTGTATTATCAGCTGTGGTTGGTGCCCCTTTTTGATCTTCGGAAGGCTTGGCGGCTTGAACATCTAATATCTGATAGATCAAGTCTAGTTTTTTTAAACTACTGAATCTAGGGATTTTTAATTCTTTAGCTATTTCTTGTAGTTCAGGTAATTTTTTTTCTTTGAGTTCTGAAATTTCTAACATAATTTAGTTGTAATTATTTAAGTTTTTTAAATATGGTTTTGTTGCAGTGCAACATATTTTTTTGTGGGAAACAATTTGAATTTGAAATCGGTGTGTAGTAATGTGATATAAAGTTGAGACAAAGAAGTCTCTTTGTAATTTGCTATGCAATTATACAACAATATTTTTAAAATTTAGTGAAATAAATAAAAAAGAAACAATTACTTTAGCAGCAAAACTATATGGTATGCTTCAAAGAATTCAAACCCTTTATTTCTTTCTGTCGTCTCTTTGTACTGGTGCCTTACCCTTCGTTTTCCCATTATTTACGATTGATACGAATTCTTATTTTGCACAAGACCATCCGGCATATTTAGGATTATTCGCGGCTTCGACACTAATTACTGTATGGACTATTTTTAAATATAAAACCAGACAAACCCAATTTGTATTAGGCCGTTTAAGTATTATGTTAAACTTAATTTTATTGGGATTATTTGTGTACCGATTACTTAATTTATCTGGAGAATTTCAAAATTCTGAGAATGGCATTGGTTTATTTCTCCCTGTTGTTTCTATTGTTTTAGTAGTGCTGGCAAATAAGGCCATTAAGAAGGATGAGGCTCTTATAAAATCTATAGACCGCTTGAGATAAATCATAGTTGCATTCGTTGACATGGCTCACCGCTTAAATTCTACAACTTCTAGTTCTTTTATTTCCCCTTTAGTTATTTTGAAACGCAACATGGTTCGCAGCTTGTGAAATCCATGCTTTCCAACTGCGCCAGGATTCATGTGAAGTAAATTTAATTTTTTATCCGGCATTACCTTCAATATATGTGAATGTCCAGAAACAAATAAGTCTGGACGTTCAATTTTAATCACGTCTTGAATAGGCTTTGAATACCGATTGGGATAGCCTCCAATGTGGGTAATCCAAACCTTAAGCCCCTCAACAGTAAATTTTTGATGTAAAGGAAACTCAGTCCTGGCAGCAGCACCATCAATATTTCCATAAACAGCTCTAAGAGGCTTTAAGTTTTTAAGCGTATCGGTGACTTCAAGAGCACCGATGTCACCGGCATGCCATACTTCGTCACACCAATGGACATGTTTTAAGATATCTTCTCCTATATAACCATGGGTGTCGGAAAGCAATAGAATTTTTTTCATGGATTCTTTGAAATCTCAAAACAGTATTTAGACCAATGTCTTATCTTTGATGGTCTAACAACAAAAGTATCAAAATACATTGAGATATTTCATTGATTTGTCCTATAATGGAACCCATTACCACGGTTGGCAAGTACAGCCCAATGCAGTAACTGTACAGGCAACCCTCAACAAAGCCCTTTCAGTACTTTTGAAATCTCCCACTGATATTATGGGGGCTGGACGGACCGACACTGGGGTTCATGCGGTTCAAATGGTAGCACATTTCGATACCGAAGTAAGTTTTGATACGGAACAAATGCCATATAAGCTTAACGCTTTTCTTCCAAAGGACATTGCAGTTAACGCTATCAAAAACGTTCACGAAGCGGCTCACGCAAGATTTGATGCCATAAGCAGGAGCTATATTTATAAAATAATAACCTCTAAAAATGTTTTTGAACACGATAAATGCCATTGTTTTACCAGGCCTTTAGATGTAAATCGTATGAACGAAGCAAGCCGTATTTTGAGGGGTTATAAAGATTTTGAGTGTTTTTCAAGGCTGCATTCTGATGTAAAAACTTTTTTATGTCAAATTAGCCATGCCCAATGGACTCAAACCGAAAATCACCTAGAATTTAAAATTACAGCCGATCGTTTTCTAAGGAATATGGTGCGTGCTATTGTAGGAACCATGCTGGATGTTGGAATTTATAAAACATCTTTGGATGAATTTAAAAACATCATTGAATCCAAAGACCGTTCAAATGCGGGCGCTTCTGCACCAGCAAAAGGTTTGTATTTGACCGAAATTTTATACCCTAATTCAATTCATTTAGATGACTAAAACAAAACAAACTGTTTTTGATGCGCCTCTTTTTGGCCGTCTTTTGGCCTATACCAAACCGTACTATCCAATTTTTGTTTTGGCCCTCATTACAGTCATCGGACTGGCAGTATTTGGGGCTTTACGGCCAAAAGTATTGCAATTGGCCATGGATGAAAACATTGAACAACAATTTCAGCCTGGATTTTTAAGGTATATGCTTTGGATGTTTGCCTTGCTATTTATGGAAGTCTTATGCAATCTTACATTTATTTATACGGCCAGCTGGTTGGGCCAGTCAGTTGTAAGGGATATTAGGATCAAATTATTCAATCATATTCTGGCATTCAAAATGAAATATTTTGACAACTCCTCAGTAGGGGTATTGTTGACCAGAACGGTTACAGACATGGAACGCATTGCCGATATTTTTGGAGAAGGACTATTTATGATTTTTAGTGACATCCTTAAAATGTTGGTGGTTGGCACCGTTATGGTTTATATGAACTGGCAACTGAGCATTGTTGTATTCTTCACCCTTCCGATCATATTGATAGCGACAAAAATTTTTCAAAAATACATGAAAAAAGCTTTTGAAGAGGTTAGAAATGAAGTGTCAAACTTAAACGCATTTGTTCAAGAGCGTTTGACCGGCATGAAGATTGTTCAACTTTTCGCCAGAGAGATGATTGAGTTTAAAAGCTTTGAAGCCATTAATCAGCGCCATAAAAAAGCATGGATTAAGACCGTATGGTACAATTCAGTATTTTTCCCAATTGCAGAGTTATTGACTTCCATAACCCTTGGGATTATCATATGGTTGGGAGGCTTACATACGGTTTTTGATCAAACAGCCTCTGTTGGAGATTTGGCGGCCTTTATCATGATGGTTCCCATGATGTTTCGCCCCTTGCATCAAATCGCAAATAAATTTAACACCCTTCAAATGGGAATGGTAGCGGCTGACCGGGTTTTTAAAGTCTTGGATACAAATGCCAATATTTCAGATCAAGGGACTGAATCATTGAAAGCATTTAGTGGTAAAATTGAATTTAAAAATGTTCAGTTTTCATATGTAAAAAATGAAGCTGTTCTCAAGGGTGTTTCTTTTACAGTCATGCCCGGTCAAACCGTTGCAATCGTTGGGTCCACTGGGGCTGGAAAATCTACTATAATTAACTTGATCAATCGGTTTTACGAAATTGATAAAGGACAGATTTTATTTGATGAAACCAATATAAAATCCATTCCACTCAAATCGCTACGAAAGCAAGTCTCCGTTGTACTTCAGGATGTTTTTTTATTCGCCGATACCATCTTAAACAACATCACCCTTGGAAATTCACAAATCTCTGAAGCTGCTGTAGTGGATGCCGCAAAGCAAATTGGGATTCATGACTTTATAACAAAACTGCCAGGGGGGTACCATTACAATGTAAAAGAAAGAGGTGTGATGTTGTCCGTTGGCCAGCGCCAATTGATTTCTTTTTTAAGGGCCTATATCACCAACCCTAAAGTCTTGATTTTGGACGAAGCCACAGCATCTATTGATTCAAACTCAGAACAGCTCATTCAAGCAGCGACTAAAAAAATTACAAAAGACCGCACCTCCATTGTGATTGCCCACCGCTTGGCGACCATTCAAAAAGCGGATGTCATCATTGTATTGGATGCTGGAGAGATTATTGAAATGGGAACCCACAGCAGTTTGCTTAAAAACAAGGAAGGGGCTTACAGTGGACTGTATAAAGCACAATTTTTGAAGCAAGAGGACTAAACGAGTTCAGCTTCTAATTTTTCGATGAGTTCTTGGGTATTCTTGTAAATGATAAACGCCCCATTGTTGATGTAAGATATTTGGCCGGATTCCTCACTAACAACAATGGCCAATGCATCTGTTTTTTCTGTAATCCCAATCGCAGCGCGATGTCTTAACCCAAAGTGTGCGGGGATGTCTTTTTGATTGCTTACGGGAAGAATGATACGGGTTGCCTTAATGATGTTGTTCGATATTATGATAGCACCGTCATGGAGTGGGCTGTTTTTGAAAAAAATACTTTCCAGAATGGGTTGGGTCACTTCAATGTTCATTTGATCACCTGTTTCGACCAAAAAGTCTAGGTTGTTATTGCGCTCCAAAATCATTATAGCTCCAGTTTTTGTACTGGCCATTTTAGTGGCTGCTTTTACGATGTCATTGGCATTGGTATTGTTTTTTCTGACAGAGCTGGTTAAAAACTGGAACTGGCCTAGAATAGCACTTTTTTTACCAAAGTTGGTAGAGCCAATCATCAATAGAAACTTTCTAATTTCAGGTTGAAATACAACAATAAGCGCAATGATCCCAACGCTCATAAACCCGCCCAATATTTTTGAGAGCAGGCGCATTTCAAGGGTGTCTACAAGCAGGAAAAAGAGATAGAAAATAACAATACCAATAAAAATATTAATGGCGACAGTACCTCTAATCAATTTGTAGACATAGTACAATAACAGTGCTACCATGACGATGTCAATTACATCTAAAACACTGAAATCTAACAGCTCTTTAAGAATTTCCAAGTTGAAATATTTTTTTTAAAGATACTAAATAATACCAAATTTAAGATTTAGGATGTCTTGGTCAAAGCGTTGTAGAGTTTTACACACTCTAAAGCTTCCTTCACATCGTGGACTCTTAAAATTTTAGACCCGCTCATCAAGGCCGTCATGTTTAGGGCGGTGGTGCCGTTAAGTGCTTCGTGGGCTGTGGATTTTAAGACCTTATACACCATTGATTTTCGCGAAATTCCAGTAAGAATAGGACAGTTTAGATTTTTGAAATAATCCATTTGATTTAACAGGATATAATTTTGATTTAGCGTTTTAGCAAATCCAAACCCAAGATCAATTATGAGGTCGTTAATTTTGTGGGCTTTAGCGGCTTGTATGCGTTCTGAAAAATAATAAAAAATATCATTGACAATATGTTTATATTGGGTCTTTCCTTGCATGGTTTGTGGCGTACCTTTCATGTGCATCATGATGTAAGGTATCTTTAATTTCCCAACCGTTTCCATCATTTTTAGATCTAATTTTCCCGCTGAAATATCATTGCAAATTACCGCACCTATTTCTGTGCATTCTTTGATGACTTTAGATCGGAAACTGTCAATAGAAATTCTGCAATTTGGGAAGGATTTCAAAACCAAATGGACCATTGGAGTGATGCGTTGTAGCTCTTCTTCCTCTGAGACAAAGTTTGCTCCTGGGCGTGAACTATAAGCGCCAATGTCAATAAATGCGGCCCCTTCAATTAACATTTTTTCAACTTGATTCAGGATGGTTTTCGAGTCTTTAAAACGCCCTCCGTCATAAAAAGAATCTGGAGTGATGTTTAAAATCCCCATCACTTTCGGTTGTGATAAATCTATCAGTTCCCCTTTGCAATTAATACTAAAACTGTGGTCGTTTTTTGTTGAATTCATTCAATTTTAAAGTTTAAACCTTAAATTTTGATGGTTTGAAAATTTTAAGCGAAATTTACGGAAATTTCAATCGAATTTATGCAAAATACCTCAAAACAATACGATGCCGTTGTCAGTCGTTGTAGAGATTTATTTTTAAAGAAAATGAATGACTACGGATGTGCTTGGCGTATTTTAAGGTTACCTTCTTTGACGGATCAAATTTTTATCAAAGCCCAACGGATTCGCGGCTTGCAACAAAATAAAACCCAACGGGTCGATGAGGGAGCTGTGAGTGAATTCATAGGAATTATTAATTACTGTATCATGGCCCTGATACAAATTGAACGCGGAATTGCAGAACAACCCGACCTCAAAAACGAAGAAACTTTGTTGGATTACGATACCAAAATTGCCCAGACCAAACAATTGATGCTGGACAAAAATCACGATTACGGAGAAGCTTGGCGCGATATGCGGGTCAGCTCTTTAACCGATCTTATTTTGCAAAAATTACTTCGTGTCAAACAAATTGAAGACAATGCAGGTCAAACCCTTGTTAGTGAGGGGATCGATGCCAATTACCAGGACATGATTAATTATGCTGTTTTTGCCATGATTCATTTAAATAACAACGAATGAAAATTTTAACCCCCATTGCTCGAATTTTTGTTGGTGTACTCTTTATCATTTCAGGATTCATCAAACTCAATGACCCTATTGGTTTTTCATATAAACTTCAAGAGTATTTTAGTGTAGAAGTCTTGAATCTTCCATTTTTGGAACCTTATGCCTTGGTGCTTTCAATTTTTGTGGTTGTTTTTGAGGTTGTATTGGGCGTTTTTCTTTTGATCGGTTACCAGCGCAAATTTACCCTTTATAGCCTGTTGTCCATGATTGTCTTTTTTACCTTTTTAACCTTTTACTCCGCCTATTTTGATAAAGTCAAAGACTGTGGCTGCTTTGGTGACGCTTTGAAACTAACGCCGTGGGAAAGTTTTTCAAAAGATGTGGCATTATTAGGGCTTATTCTTTTGATTTTTTATGGTAAAAACAACATTAAACCCATTTTTAAACCTTGGATAACAAATGTAATTGCTTGTCTGAGTTTAATTCTAAGTCTCGCTTTTGGATACCATGTCCTGATGCACCTGCCGAGCATTGATTATCGTGCGTATAAAATAGGGGATAACCTCATTCAAAACATGAGTACGCCTGAAAATGCGCCCAAAGCAGTCCAGGAATTTAAATGGACTTTTGAGGTTAATGGTCAGGCACAACAAGTTGTTACCAACGGTTCCTATCCAAATATCGATGGGACCTATGTTAGTGTTGAAACCAAAATCATTTCCGAAGGGTACCAGCCTTCTATTTTAGATTTTTCAATTGAAACCGATACAGAAGATTTGACACAATTCTTTTTAGCCGAACCGCGTCTGCTGATGATTGTAGCCTATAATTTAGACACTGCTGAGGTTGCGGGCTTGAAGAAATTAAAAGCATTTTCTGATGCAGCCCTAGGCAAAGGCTATACCGTCATTGGATTGAGTGCTTCAGGTAAGGCGGTCAAAAAAAGAATTATTTCCGATTACGACTTGAATTTTGAATTCTACTTATGTGATGAAAAAGCACTAAAAACAGTCGTTCGCGCCAACCCTGGAGTTTTACAACTTAATACAGGCACCGTCGAACAAAAAGTCCATTGGAACGACATTGAAGATTTAGTATTGTAATTTTGGGAATCTATCTTTTAAAAAAAACAGCCAATACACTGCTCACCCTTTTTGGAGTGCTCACCGTTGTTTTTTTTCTTTTCAATGTATTGCCAGGTGATCCTGCTCGGATGATGTTGGGTCAAAATGAAGATCAAGAACAATTGGCCATTGTTAAAAAAAAATATGGGTTTGATCAACCACTTTCAACTCAATACGGATACTATTTAAACGACCTCTCTCCACTGTCTTTTCACTGGCACAGTCCAGACCATTACACCAGCTTACAATCTGGTAATTATACGTTCATGCGTTTGATAAAACTACACAGCGGAAGTTGGGTTATCAAATATCCATTTTTGCGTCGGTCCTTTACAAAACAAGGTAAAAAAGTTACTCAAATCCTAAAGGAAACACTTCCAAATACCTTTATTTTGGCCGCGGCTTCGATTAGCATAGCCCTTGTACTAGGGCTTTTCTTTGGGCTAGTGTCGGCACTTTATAAAGACCAATGGCAGGATCGAAGCATCTTGGTCATTAGCACGCTTGGCATGAGTTTACCTTCTTTTTTTACAGCCATTATTGCCGCTTGGATTTTTGGATTTGTTTGGCATGAATATACAGGCCTTGAAATGACTGGAAGTTTGTATGAACTCGATGATTTTGGAGAAGCCAATCGTTTACAATTAAAAAACTTAATATTGCCAGCTTTGGTTTTGGGGATTCGACCTTTAACAGTGGTGTCTCAATTGATGCGAAATTCTTTGTTGGAAGTTTATAGCCAAGAATATATTAAAACCGCAAAAGCCAAAGGACTTGGTCCCAGAAAAGTATTGTTTAAACATGCATTTAAAAATGCCTTGAGTCCTGTGGTTACCGCCATTTCAGGCTGGTTTGCATCCATGTTGGCAGGGGCTGTTTTTGTGGAGTATGTTTTTGGCTGGAACGGCCTGGGTAAAGAAATTGTGAATGCCCTAAATACCTTAGATTTGCCCGTAATAATGGGGGCTGTCTTAATTATTGCCACTATCTTTGTCATTCTAAATATTTTTGTTGATTTGATATACGCGTATTTAAACCCAAAAATAAAATTCAATTGATATGAAAAAAGCCTTCTTACTTTTCCTTTGTATAAATACCTTTTTAAATTGTCAATCGGCTCCTAAAACAACTTTCTCAGAGGCCGCCCTAGCGGACACCTTTGAAGCATTAGATGGTAACTCCGTTTCCTTTGAAACCATTTTGGATCAAAATGTTGGAAAAACGATTTTTATTGATGTGTGGGCCTCTTGGTGTAAAGATTGTATAGAGAGTCTTCCACAAATAAAAGCACTTCAAGTCGCACACCCAGAGCTGATTTATATTTTTCTGTCTTTAGATAAATCCATAAAAGCTTGGAAAAAAGGAATTGGCCGCTATGCGCTTGAAGGCGATCATTATTTTATGTCATCAGGTTGGAAAGGTCCTATGGGTACATTTTTAGACTTGGATTGGATTCCACGCTTTGTAATTGTGAATTCGGAAGGCGACATAGTCGTATATAGAGCAATTAAAACATCCGATAAAAAATTAACAAAATATTTAAAATGAGAAAACAAATTGTTGCTGGAAACTGGAAAATGAATAATGACTATGCAGACTCAGAAATATTGGTTTCAAAACTTCTTGGTCAACACAAACATTCTAATATTGAGGTTATTATAGCCCCGCCGTTCACCAATCTTTTGGCGTCTATTAACGCACTCAAAGGCAGTTCTATTAAAGTGGCAGCTCAAAATATGCACTTTGCGGAAAGCGGTGCTTACACCGGTGAGATTAGTGCTGCTATGTTGAAAAGTATAGGAGTAAATACGGTTATTTTAGGTCATAGTGAACGCCGCGCCTATTTTAACGAATCGGATGATTTACTGGCCAAAAAAGTGGATACCGCTTTGGCGAATGACATGCGCGTCATTTTTTGCTTTGGAGAAGAATTGAAAGACCGTAAGTCTGGAAATGAAAATTCTGTGGTAGAAAGTCAAATTAAAAAAGCCCTTTTTCATTTACCTGAAGCTGCTTGGGGTCAAATTGTTTTGGCTTATGAGCCTGTTTGGGCCATCGGTACAGGTGAAACTGCTACACCAGACCAAGCACAAGACATGCATGCTTTTATAAGAAAAACATTGGCCAATGCCTATGCGCAAAGTCTCGCAGATTCTGTTTCTATTCTTTATGGCGGAAGTGTTAAATCTTCCAATGCCGAAGAGATTTTTTCAAAAACAGATGTGGATGGAGGCTTGATTGGAGGTGCTGCCCTTGACGCAGAACACTTTACTGCCATTGTCAATGCGTTTTAACACATGACTACCCCGCTTTATATTGCATATCATTTTGAGGTTTCACCCCCAGTTCCTGGTAATGAAATTCTCATGGCTGAGCTTGGTGTTGTGGGTTTTGAAAGTTTTATTGAAACTTCCGATGGGCTTTCAGCATACATTCAAAAAAAAGACCATTATAGCAGCATTTTAGAAACCTTACAAATTTTAGAAAACAACGAATTCTCTATCAGCTATCGTATTGAAGAAATCGAACAAGTCAATTGGAATGCCCAGTGGGAAGCCAACTTTAAACCCATTACAGTGGATGGGCGTTGTTGCATCAGAGCCCCTTTTCATGATTCAGCGGGTCACGAATTTGACATTGTCATTGAACCTAAAATGAGTTTTGGAACCGGACATCACGAAACCACCCACATGATGATTCAGTTTATGTTGGATACAGATTTAAAAAATAAATCTGTTTTGGATATGGGATGTGGTACGTCTGTCTTGGCCATTTTAGCAGAAAAGAAAGGAAGCAGTTCAGTAGAGGCTATTGACATTGATGAATGGTGTTATCAAAACAGTCTCGAAAATATTCGCCGCAATTCTTGTCAAAACATCCGTGTTTTGAAGGGAGACGCAAGCTTGTTAAAAGCCCAAGCATTTGATGTCATCATTGCCAATATTAACCGAAATATTCTTCTCAATGATATACCTGTTTATGCCACTTGTTTAAATGCAAATGGTTTTTTATTTTTGAGTGGGTTTTACAAAGATGACATCCCAAAAATCCGAGCGGTTTGCAAACATTGTAATTTAAGTTTTGAAGCGCAAATTTTTAGGAACGACTGGGTGGCATTAAAATTTAATAAACAATAATGGCTGCAAAAGAAGAAGTTAAAGAGGCAATTGATGTTTCAAATTTAAATGATAATTTCAATGAGATTGTATTGTTTAATGATGATGTAAACACTTTTGACCACGTCATTGAAACTTTGGTGGCCACTTGCAACCACAGTTATGAACAAGCCGAGCAATGTTCAATTCTTGTCCATTACAAAGGGAAATGCACAGTAAAAACAGGTCCCTACAGTGATTTAAAGCCTCGCTGTTCTAAATTGCTCGAAGCCGGGCTGAGTGCCGAAATTATATAGCAAACTTTTAAAGATTCTACTAGGCGTTGCAAACCCCATTGGCTATTGGTAGCTGTGTTTTCTTAAGGGCTACAAATCCGCCCGCAATATCTATAACATTGGAAAATCCATTGGCTTTTAAAATAGAAGTTGCAATGACCGAACGGTACCCTCCACCACAATAAACATGGTAAGTTTTTTGGCTCTCAACACCCTGTATTTTTTGGTGAATGCTATCCAACGAAAGGTGCTCTATATGATTCCCTTTCAAATGTGCGCTATTGTATTCTCCGTCTTTTCGAACATCTAAAACGGCGATGGACTTGGTGTTGAATCGCTGTTCAAATTCCTTTGCTGTTATGGATGTGATTTGTTCCGTTGTTTTTCCAGCCTGGACCCAAGCCTCCATCCCACCCTCAAGATAGCCGAGGCTATTGTCATAACCAACTCGCGCCAGTCTTGTGATGGCTTCTTCGGAACGCCCTTCTTGAACCACCAATAAAATAGGCTGATTGATGTCTGAAATGAGCGCGCCCACCCAAGGAGCAAAACCACCATTAAGGCCTATAAAAAGCGCTCCAGGAATGTGACTTTTTACAAATTCTTGTTGGGTTCTTACGTCTAGGACTAAGGTTTCTTTTTTTTGTGCTAATTTCTCGAACAACTCAACAGATATAGGGGTGTTGCTTTTTGATAAAACCACATCAAGGTCCATATACCCTGTTTTATTTAATAAAATGTTTTCGATAAAATAGGGTGGTGGTGAACCAATTCCCTTTAGAACTTCACTGACAAATTCTTCTTTAGTCATATCGGCGCGCAGCGCATAATTAGAGCTCTTTTGATCTCCAAGTGTTCCAATGGTGTCTTTACTCATGTTTTTGCCACAGGCAGAACCAGCACCATGTGCAGGGTATAAAATAATATTGTCTTCTAAAGGCATAATTTTAGAACGTAAGGACTCAAATAGCATTTCTGCTAATTTTTCTTTACTAAGGTCCTTGTATTGTTGGGCCACATCTGGAATTCCAACATCCCCAAGGAAAAGCGTATCCCCAGAGAAAAGTGCGTGATTTTTTCCAGTGGCATCTATCAATAAATAGCTGACGGATTCGAGCGTATGGCCTGGGGTGTGCATCACTTTCAAGGTTAAGCTTCCAATTTTAAAGGTCTCTCCATCTACCGCATTGTAGCAATCGTAATGGGTGTTTGCGTTGGGGCCAAAAACAATGGTTGCCCCAGTTTTTTTTGCCAAATCTAAGTGGCCAGAAACAAAATCGGCGTGGATGTGCGTTTCAAAAACATATTTGATTTTGGCTTTATTTCTTTTGGCGCGTTCAATGTAGGGGGTAGGCTCCCTTAAAGGATCTATCACCGCTGCCTCTCCATCAGATTCAATGTAGTAAGCGCCTTGTGCCAGACATTTGGTATAAATTTGTTCAATTATCATTGGAGATGGGTTTAGACCTACAAATCTAAGATTTTTGAATTTGAAGTGAAATTCTTTTGCCGAAAAAATTAATGAGTTATATTTGCACCGCTTTAAAGGCCTCGTAGCATAACTGAATAGTGCACTTGATTACGGCTCAAGAGGTTGCAGGTTTGAATCCTGCCGAGGTCACAAAGGGAATAGCTTAAATGTTGTTCCCTTTTTTATTTATTGTACACTTTATTGTACACTTTAATGAACTTTATCTAACTCCTTATCAGTCCTTTTACTTAATGAATCTATTATTTCAATTTCAAATTTTCTTGGGATTTCTTCTTCAACATTTTCAACTTGTTTTAATCTAGGGATTACATATTGAATACCTATTTGAATTAGTTTTAATCTTTCAGCTTTATTCATTTCTTTTAAATCAAGGCTATCTATTACTTCACATAATATATCTGCTAACCTGTCTTTTATTATTGATGTTATTTTGTTTGGCGAACCTTTAGGTCTAGGCATATTAATTAGTATTTTATTTA
>ERZ1048068.1286-NODE-1286-length-19603-cov-6.199560_pt1 | contig 19603 bp, 16 predicted proteins | sample MGYA00383098_ERZ1048068 | MGnify/ENA primary metagenome ERZ1048068 (study PRJEB29581, sample SAMEA5548368) | metagenome | biome: marine; feature: coastal; material: water | depth 1 m | study: Short-term variability in the microbial, nano- and picoplankton... | reverse complement strand
GGGGCTGGAGGGCACCTCAATTGCTTATCGGAACTTGTTGAAGACACTGGAGGGCATATAAATTTAGACGCTCTACCTATAGGAGATCCCACGCTTTCAGATAAGGAACTTGTCGGAAATGAATCCCAAGAACGCATGGGTCTGGTCATTGCTAAAAAACACCTTGAAACACTTCATAAAATTGCAGCACGAGAGCGCTCTCCTATTTACAATGTTGGGACCGTAACCAATGACCATCGTTTTGTTTTTCAATCTGAAAAAAATGGCAATAAGCCTATGGATCTCAACCTAGAAGACATGTTTGGGAGTTCTCCAAAAACCATTTTAAAAGACCAGAAATTAGAAAAAAATTATAAGGCCATTTTATATGACCAAATGCAGCTCGAATCTTATCTTGAGCAATTGTTGAAATTAGAAGCTGTTGCTTGTAAAGATTGGCTTACCAATAAAGTGGATCGCTGTGTTGGTGGTAAAGTCGCCAAACAGCAGTGTGTAGGACCTTTACAACTCCCGCTTAACAATGTAGGGGTCATGGCCTTGGATTACAAAAGTGAACATGGCGTGGCGACCAGCATAGGACATGCGCCCATTTCAGCACTCATAGACCCCATTGCTGGCAGTAGAAATGCCATTACTGAAGCTTTGACCAATATCATATGGGCGCCGTTGGAAAACGGTCTTAAAAGCGTGTCTTTATCAGCAAATTGGATGTGGCCATGTAAAAATCCTGGTGAAGATGCCCGACTCTACGAAGCGGTTAAAGGTGTTTCAGAGTTTGCAATTGCATTAGGCATTAATGTTCCAACCGGAAAAGATTCTCTTTCAATGAAGCAAAAATATCCCGAAGGCGATGTACTTTCACCTGGTACCGTTGTCATATCTGCGGCAGCCCATTGCAATGGAATTTCCAAAGTTGTAGAACCATTATTTAAAACCAACCAAGGCCCTGTATATTATATCAACATTTCTCAGGACAACTTCAAATTGGGAGGCAGTTCATTTGCACAGATACTTAACAGTATTGGACAGCAAACGCCCAAAGTAAAAAGTGCTGAATACGTTAAAAGTGTTTTTAACACCCTGCAGCATTTGATTCAAAACAAACAAATTGTGGCTGGACATGACATTGCTTCTGGAGGATTGATTACAACTTTGTTAGAATTGTGTTTTTCAGACAATGGTTTAGGCGCTGAAATTGATTTAACATCCCTTGGAGAGGCAGATACAGTCAAAGTCTTATTTTCTGAAAACTCTGGAATTGTTTTTCAAGCCAAAGATACTTCTGTTGAGACGATTTTCAAATCTAATAGAATTGATGCACTGCGCATTGGAAGCATTTCAGAAACTGGAACGCTAAAGCTAAAAAATCATCAAGCTGAATTTAATTTAAACATTGAAACCTATAGAGATTTTTGGTACGAAACTTCCTATCTATTAGATGCCAAACAAACCGCTAATGGACTTGCTAAAACCCGTTATAACAACTACAAAAAACAAACTCTAAACTATCGCTTTCCTGTGAATTTCAATGGGAAAATTCCTGAGGTTAATGACCACAAAGTAAAACCAAAAGCCGCTATTATTAGAGAAAAAGGTAGTAACTCGGAGCGAGAAATGGCCAACGCCATGCACTTGGCTGGATTTGAAGTGAGAGATGTACACATGACCGATTTAATTTCGGGACGTGAAACTTTAGAAGATATTCAATTTATAGGCGCTGTGGGCGGTTTTAGCAATAGTGATGTTTTAGGATCTGCAAAAGGTTGGGCTGGTGCTTTTAAATACAATGAAAAGGCAAAAAAAGCCCTGCAAAAATTCTTTAATCGAAAAGATACCCTCTCTGTTGGAATCTGTAACGGATGTCAACTTTGGATGGAACTAGACCTCATCAACCCCGCGCACGAAAAGCATGGTAAAATGACCTACAATAATTCTCAAAAACACGAAAGTGCTTTCACTTCTGTCACGATACAAAAAAATAATTCTGTTATGTTAGGAACCCTCGAAGGCGCAACCCTTGGGGTTTGGATTTCACACGGAGAAGGAAAATTTGCATTGCCCTATGAAGAATCAAAGTATAATATTGTAGGAAAATATGCATACCATGACTATCCACACAATCCCAATGGCTCGGATTACAACACCGCAATGATGTGTGATTCAACAGGTAGACACTTAGTGACAATGCCCCATATCGAACGCTCTATTTTCCCTTGGAATTGGGCTTATTATCCTTTTGAAAGAAACGATGCGGCATCCCCCTGGTTAGAAGCTTTTCAAAATGCTTTTCACTGGATTGAGACTTACAATGCAAAAATCTAAGATTTTTAAACATTACTTTACAAGAATCATAATTTTTTGGATCTTATTTGTTAAGTTTTCAAAAATCCCTATTTTGCAGAGTAACTAATCCTTCAAAAATGATGGACATCAAACGATTATTTGATTTTCCTTACCACCAATTAGAAACGCACAATCTAGAGGCCGCTTTGGTCAGTAAAAAAAATGGAGAGTGGGTTAAAACCTCTACCACAGAGTACCTTGATAAAGCCAATGCTATTAGCCGTGCCCTACTAAAATTAGGGGTTCAGAAAAATGATAAAATTGCAGTCATATCTTCAACTAACCGAACAGAATGGTGCATTGTTGATATTGGTATTTTACAAATTGGTGCGCAAAATATTCCCATATATCCAACCATTTCATCAGAGGATTACCAATATGTTTTAAACCACAGCCAAGCCACCTATTGCTTTGTCTCCGATCAAGACGTGTTAGATAAAGTTTTAAAAGTCAAAGCCAATACGGAACTCAAAGATGTTTATAGTTTTGATCAATTAAAAGACTGTAAAAACTACAGCGTACTCTTAGAAATGGGTCAAGATACCTCAACTCAAAATGAGGTGGAAGCCCGTAAAAAAGAGGTTAAAGAAACCGACCTAGCTACCATTATATATACTTCTGGAACTACTGGAAAACCAAAAGGAGTCATGCTATCTCACAGCAATATTGTACAAAACGTTTTGGCTAGTATACCAAGACTCCCTCTCATTGAAGGCTCATCACGTGTCTTGAGCTTTTTGCCGCTTTGCCATATTTTTGAACGAGTGCTTATTTATATTTACCAACATGCTGGCGTGACGGTCTATTTTGCCGAAAGTTTAGAGACTATAGGCGCCAATGCACAAGAGATAAAACCAAATCTCATGAGCGTGGTTCCCAGACTACTTGAAAAAGTATTTAATAAAATTTACGCCAAAGGATCAGAACTTAAAGGAATTAAGAAAAATTTATTCTTTTGGGCCGTTGCACTTGGAGAGCGCTACGAACCTTATGGTGTCAATGGATGGTGGTATGAATTGCAGCTTAAAATTGCTCGAAAACTTATTTTTAGTAAATGGAAAGCTGCGCTTGGTGGAGAATTACAAACCATGGTTTCTGGAAGCGCTGCTTTACATCCACGTCTTTCTAGAATATTCTGTGCTTCTGGCATGATGGTTATGGAAGGCTATGGATTGACAGAAACTTCACCAGTTGTGACAGTGGGGATGTTGGCCAATAAATTTTTTAAAATTGGTTCGGTTGGAAAGCCCATCTCTAACGTAGAGGTGAAAATTGCTGAAGACGGTGAGGTGCTTGTCAAGGGGCCAAATGTCATGATGGGCTATTACAAAGATCCTCAACGCACTGCAGCCGTAATGACTGGCAATTACTTTCATACAGGAGATAAAGGAGAGATTGATACTGACGGATTTTTAAAAATTACGGGGCGTAAAAAAGAAATGTTCAAAACTTCGGGTGGTAAATACATCATCCCAACCCTTATTGAAAATGCGCTCAAAGAATCAAATTTTATAGAACAAGTTATGGTCATTGGAGAAAATCAAAAAATGCCTGCGGCATTGATTCAACTTAACTTTGAATTTGTCGCCGAATGGATCTCTAGAAAAGGTTTCAATATCGATAAAACAAACCACTCAATGATTGCTTCCAGAGAGGTTCAAAAGCGTATTCAACAAGAAGTTGATAATTGCAACCTTCGATTTGGGAAATGGGAACAAATTAAAAAATTTGAATTGACCCCAGACCATTGGTCTATAGATGCTGGACATCTAACTCCTACCATGAAAATGAAACGCAGTGTCATTCTTAAAATCTATAGTTCCTTGGTAGAAAAGATCTATAATTAACCCACTTTTTCAACATTAGTCTGAGTTAATTTTCTTTTTAATTTCTTATATATACTATGCATGCATAATTTTTTTATAATTTATTATGCATGCATAATAAAATTTTATATATTTGAGAAACCAATTAGATATGAAAGAAAAAACAATAGATTACGTCCTGCGAACAACCTGGCTTGCCGTACAAAAAATGTACAATGAAGAAGCCTCTAAATTTGAAGCAACCATGGCCACAGCTTTTACATTGTTAAGCATAGATCCAAAAAAAGGCACCCCCTCTACTTCCTTAGGTCCAAAAATGGGCATGGAATCAACAAGTCTTTCAAGAATTTTAAAAACATTGGAGTCAAAGCGTTTGATAAAGCGAAGCCCAAATCCAGATGATGGACGCGGTGTTCTTATCAATTTGACGACCCTTGGATTGGAAAAAAGAGAAGACTCAAGACAACGTGTTTTTATGTTCAACAACAAAATAAAAACAGAAATTGGCCCTGAGAAATTGAATCATTTTTTTGATGTTTCAGAGACAATTTTACAACTTATTCATGAAAAAAAAATATTTTAAAGTTCTAACAATCTATGAAAAAAAGAAGAATTAATAAGATTGCAATCATCGGGTCTGGAATAATGGGAAGTGGGATCGCTTGTCATTTTGCAAACATCGGCGTGGAAGTTCTTTTATTAGACATTGTACCCAAAACACTCAATGACAAAGAAAAAGCACAAGGATTGAGCCTTCAAGATAAAGTCGTGAGAAACCGAATTGTAAATACGGCTTTAAAAAATGCCCTAAAGTCTAAACCAAATCCGATCTACAGTCCAAAATTTACCCAACGTATCAATACCGGGAATCTAGAGGATGATATTTCTAAAGTAAAAGATGTGGACTGGATCATGGAAGTTGTGGTGGAACGCTTGGATGTCAAAAAACAAGTCTTTGAAGCCCTAGAAAAATACCGCAGTCCAGGAACCCTTATTACCTCCAACACGTCTGGGATTCCAATCAAATTTATGAGTGAAGGACGCAGTGAAGACTTTCAAAAGCATTTTTGCGGAACCCACTTCTTTAATCCAGCGCGCTATTTAAAACTTTTTGAAATTATTCCGGGTCCAAAAACAGACTTTGAAGTGCTCGAATTTTTAAATACTTATGGCGAACAATTTTTAGGTAAAACTTCTGTGGTTGCAAAAGATACTCCAGCTTTTATTGGAAACCGCATCGGGATCTTTGGAATTCAAAGTTTATTTCACCAAGTGAAAGCATTGGGCCTTACTGTAGAAGAAATTGACAAACTTACAGGTCCTGTGATTGGACGTCCAAAATCAGCCACCTTTAGAACCGTAGACGTGGTAGGTTTAGATACCTTAGTCCATGTCGCGACTGGTATTTATGAAAATTGCCCAAAAGACGAAGCACACGATTTATTCAAGTTGCCGGACTTCATTACTCAAATGATGGAAAATAAGTGGTTGGGCAGTAAATCCGGACAAGGCTTTTATAAAAAAGAAGGGAAAATAATTCGTGTTTTAGACCTAAACACGCTGGAGTACAGAGATAAAAAACGATCGAAGTTTGCAACGCTTGAACTGACAAAATCAATCGACAATGTCATCGATCGCTTTAAAGTATTGGTGGATGGTAAAGACAAGGCTGGAGAATTCTACCGCAAAAATTTTGCCGCGATGTTTGCGTATGTTTCGAACAGAATTCCTGAAATTTCAGAAGAACTTTTTAAAATTGACGATGCGATGAAAGCCGGTTTTGGCTGGGAACACGGTCCTTTCCAAATTTGGGACGCTGTTGGTGTAGAGAAAGGATTGGCGCTCATTAAAGCGGAAGGATTAACCGCTGCGCAATGGGTTTTTGATATGGTTGCTTCAGGAAATAACAGCTTTTACACTATTGAAAATGGCGCCACATTTGCGTTCGATATTTCAACAAAAAAACAACTTAAAATTCCAGGACAAGAAGCCTTTATTATTTTAGATAACATTCGTAAATCAAATGAAGTCTTTAAAAATGCAGGCGTGGTTATTGAAGATTTAGGAGATGGTATCCTTAATTGTGAATTCCGCTCCAAAATGAATACGATTGGAGGAGATGTTTTATCAGGGCTCAACAAAGCGGTTGATTTGGCAGAGCAAAATTTTGACGGATTGGTTATTGGAAACCAAGGGGCTAACTTTTCAGTAGGCGCTAATATTGGTATGATTTTTATGATGGCGGTAGAACAAGAATACGATGAACTCAACGCAGCTATTAAATATTTTCAGGACACCATGATGCGCATGCGCTACTCCTCCATCCCTACCATTGCGGCGCCACACGGAATGACCTTAGGGGGTGGTTGTGAATTGTCACTGCACGCAGACAAAGTGGTGGCCGCAGCAGAAACTTATATCGGTTTAGTTGAATTTGGCGTGGGCTTGATTCCCGGCGGAGGCGGTTCTAAAGAAATGGCTATGCGGGCTTCAGACTCCTTTCGTAAAAATGATGTTGAACTTAATATTCTCCAAGAATATTTCTTGACCATTGGAATGGCAAAAGTAGCCACCTCTGCTTACGAAGCTTTTGAACTGGGAATTTTCAAACACGGAAAAGACAGCGTCATTGTCAATAAAGACCGTCAAATTGCTACCGCAAAAGCCCATGCAAAATTAATGGCAGCACAAGGCTATAGCCAACCGGTAAAGCGAAAAGACATCAAAGTTTTAGGAAAACAGGCACTAGGGATGTTCCTTGTTGGAACCGATTCCATGCAAGCCAGCAATTACATAAGCGAACACGACCAAAAAATTGCGAATAAACTAGCCTATGTCATGGCTGGTGGGGATTTATCGGAGCCAAGCCTGGTTACAGAGCAATATTTATTAGATATTGAACGAGAAGCGTTTTTAAGTTTATGCACGGAACGCAAAACATTAGAACGCATCCAACACATGTTAAAAACAGGGAAACCACTTAGAAATTAAAAAATGAAGCAAGCCTATATAGTTAAAGCCTACAGAACCGCCGTTGGGAAAGCCCCAAAAGGGGTCTTTCGATTTAAAAGAGCCGATGAACTCGGGGCGGAAACCATTCAATATATGATGAAAGAACTTCCCAATTTGGAAGTATCCCGTATCGATGATGTCATTGTTGGAAATGCAATGCCAGAGGGGGCACAAGGATTAAATATGGCCCGGTTTATATCACTCATTGGACTTGATAGTGTCGATGTTCCAGGGGTGACCGTCAACCGTTTTTGTTCATCTGGACTGGAAACCATTGGATTGGCCGTGGCAAAAATTCAAGCTGGTATGGCCGATTGTATCATTGCGGGCGGAGCTGAAAGCATGAGTGCTGTTCCTATGACAGGTTTTAAACCCGAGCTCAACTACGAAACCATCAACGCAGGTCATGAAGATTATTATTGGGGGATGGGCAATACAGCCGAAGCCGTAGCAAATGAGTTTAAAATTTCTAGAGAAGATCAAGATGCATTTGCATATAATTCTCATATGAAAGCGCTGAAAGCACAAGCTGAAGATCGATTCCAGGATCAAATAGTACCCATTGAAGTACAACAAACTTATATAAATGAATCTGGGAAAAAAGCCACAAAAAAATATACAGTAAATAAAGACGAAGGACCAAGAAAAGGTACAAATTTAGAAGCCTTGGCAAAACTCCGCGCAGTCTTTGCACAAGGAGGAAGTGTAACTGCCGGAAATTCATCTCAAATGAGTGATGGCGCTGCATTTGTAATGGTTGTAAGTGAAAGCATGGTAAAAGAACTCCATTTAGAGCCCATTGCCCGTTTGGTGAGCTATGCCGTGGCGGGAGTAGAACCAAGAATTATGGGTATCGGCCCCGTTAAAGCCATTCCAAAGGCCCTTAAACAGGCCGGCTTGCAGCAATCGGAGCTTGAACTTATTGAACTCAATGAAGCCTTTGCGTCTCAATCCTTGGCCGTGATCCGAAAACTAGATTTAAATCCAGAACTTATCAATGTAAATGGAGGCGCGATTGCCCTTGGTCACCCCTTAGGCTGTACAGGTGCAAAATTATCAGTTCAGTTATTTGATGAAATGCGCAAGCGAGAAATGGCATCAAAATTCGGTGCTGTAACCATGTGCGTTGGAACTGGTCAAGGCGCTTGTGGAATTTTCGAATTTTTAAATTAAAAAAATACTAAATTTTATACCTATGGAAGTCAAAGAAATATTAAGAGGCGGACAATTTTTAGTCAAAGAAAGTGAATATGACAGTGTATTTACACCTGAAGATTTTTCTGAAGAACAACTAATGATGAAAGAGGCCGTTAAAGAGTTTAACGAAAGAGAAGTCATTGCAAAACGCGACCGATTTGAGGCCAAGGACTATGCGCTTACAGAAGCAGTCATGCGCAAAGCTGGTGAAATGGGTTTTCTTGGAGTTTCTGTTCCTGAGGCCTACGGAGGCTTAGACATGGGCTTTGTTTCCACCATGCTTGTTTGTGAATATATTTCCAGTGGAACTGGGTCCTTCAGTACGGCCTTTGGCGCACATACCGGGATTGGAACCATGCCCATCACATTGTATGGAACAGAAGCACAAAAACAAAAATACGTACCAAAACTGGCCTCTGGAGAGTGGTTTGGGGCTTATTGCCTCACTGAGCCCGGTGCAGGAAGCGATGCCAATTCAGGGAAGACCACGGCCACCCTTAGTAAAGATGGAAAATTTTATAACATAACTGGCCAAAAAATGTGGATTTCTAATGCGGGTTTTTGCAATGTCTTCATAGTTTTTGCTCGGATTGAAGATGATCAAAACATAACTGGTTTTATTGTTGAAAATGACCCTACAAACGGGATTGTTTTAGGAGAAGAAGAAGATAAACTTGGAATCAACGCCTCATCGACACGACAAGTCTTTTTTAACGACACCAAAGTACCTGTTGAAAACATGTTGTCAGAGCGTCAAAATGGATTTAAAATCGCCATGAATGCCCTCAATATAGGCCGCATTAAATTAGCGGCTGCTTGTATTGATTCCCAGCGCAGAATCACCACAGATGCGGTTGTCTATGCCAACGCACGAAAACAATTCAAAACCCCTATTGCCGAATTTGGCGCTATCAAATATAAATTAGCTGAAATGGTCACAAACACCTATGTCAGTGAATCGGCGAGTTACAGAGCGGCCAAAAACATTGAAGACCGCATCGCCATGCGTATTGAAAATGGAAATACGCATCAAGAAGCAGAACTAAAAGGGGTTGAGGAATATGCTATTGAATGTTCCATATTGAAAGTTGCAGTTTCAGAAGATGTTCAGAATTGTGCCGACGAAGGCATTCAAATTTTTGGCGGTATGGGCTTTTCAAAAGATACCCCAATGGAAGCGGCTTGGAGAGATGCCAGAATTGCTAGAATTTACGAAGGAACCAATGAAATCAACCGAATGATTAGCGTTGGAATGTTAATTAAAAAAGCAATGAAAGGCCATGTTGATCTCTTAGGACCAGCCATGAAAGTACAAGAAGAGCTATTAGGAATCCCTTCTTTTGAAACACCTGACTACAGCGCACCGCTATCTCAAGAAAAGGCAATCTTAAAGAATCTTAAAAAAGTTTTTTTGATGGTAGCGGGTGCAGGTATTCAGAAATTTGGTCCTAAAATTGAAGAACACCAGCAACTTCTTATAAGTGCAGCGGATATTCTAATTGAAATCTATATGGCAGAATCGGCCATTTTAAGAACAGAAAAAAACATGCACCGTTTTGGATTAGAATCTCAAAAACATCAAATTGAAATGAGTCAACTTTATCTTTATAACGCAGTTGACATTATAACAAAAAGTGCAAAAAACGGGATTATATCCTTCACTCAGGGAGATGAGCAACGCATGATGCTCATGGGTTTAAAACGCTTTGCAAAATACACTCATTATCCTAATGTTGCAGACCTAAGAAGCAGCATTGCGGACAAGGTAAATAAAGAGAATGCGTATTGTTTTTAAAAAGCAAACGCAGCTTAGTTGGTTAGTTGAAACGCTCTCACATCGTTGAGGGCGTTTTTTTTACAAAAAAAATTAAACCTATCTTTGATAGAGAATGAATCTGAAATAAAATGGCATGTCCGTGAAACAAATCTACTTTTTAGCCCTTATTTGTTTTTTTTGTATTCAAACGCAGCTACAAGCACAAGATTATACACGACAAGATACCCTTCGTGGGTCTATTAATCAAGAGAGAAGTTGGTGGGATTTAAAATATTACAATCTCAAAGTAACTGTGGATCCAAACAGCAGATCGATACATGGTAAAAATACCATTCACTATAAAGTTTTAGAATCAAATAAAAGAATGCAAATTGATTTGCAAATTCCAATGCAATTGACCAAGGCAACCCAGCAAGGGAAATCCCTTAAAATTGATCACGATGGCAATGCGCATTACATTAATATTGAATCCACGCAAGTAAAGAACAGTGTTGACAGCATTACGGTACATTTTGAGGGCCGCCCCAAAGCAGCTGTTCGTCCGCCATGGGATGGTGGTTTCACATGGACAAAAGATCAAAATGGAAACGATTTTATTGCCACCACTTGCCAAGGAATTGGCGCTAGTGTGTGGTGGCCAAACAAAGACCATATGTACGACGAGGTAGACAGTATGAAAATTCGTGTCAATGTGCCGAAACATTTAATGGCCGTATCAAACGGACGCTTAATTAATATTTCAAAACATGACACTACTGCAAGCTATACTTGGGTTGTTTCAAACCCAATAAACAATTATGGCGTTAACATAAACATTGGAGATTATGTCAATTTTTCTGAGATATATAAAGGTGAAAAAGGAAATTTAGATATGAATTATTATGTTTTAAAACCCCACTTGGAAAAAGCAAAAAAACAGTTTTTGGAAGCCCCAAAAATGATGAAAGCCTTTGAATATTGGTTGGGCCCCTACCCTTTCTATGAGGACAGTTATAAATTGGTAGAAGTTCCTTATTTAGGAATGGAACATCAAAGTTCTGTTACCTATGGAAATCAATTTAAAAACGGTTATTTAGGGCGTGATTTATCGGGAACTGGTTGGGGCTTAAAATTTGATTTTATTATTGTACACGAGTCGGGGCACGAATGGTTTGCCAATAACATTACAAACAAAGACATTGCCGACATGTGGATTCACGAAGGTTTTACAGCTTATACTGAAAATCTATTCTTAGATTATTATTACGGAAAAGAAGCTTCAGCAGCCTATGTCATTGGTACGCGAAAGCGCATTCAAAATGACCGCCCTTTGATTGGAGATTACAATGTAAATAATGAAGGCTCTTCAGATATGTACTACAAAGGCGCCAATATAATTCACATGCTGCGGCAATTGACAAAAGACGATGAAAAATGGCGACAAATGCTTCGAAAAATGAATGCTGAATTTTACCATCAAACAGTCACCTCATTGCAAATTGAATCCTTTTTATCAAAAGAAATTGGATGGAATTTAAAATTCTTTTTTAATCAGTACTTAAGAGATGTTCGAATTCCTGTGTTAGAATATAAAATAGATGGAGGAAAGCTAAAATTCAGATGGAATAATGTAGTCAGTGGTTTTGATATGCCGGTAGAAGTCATAAAAGAAAAACAAAATTTATGGCTCTACCCTACAGAGTCCTGGCAAACTACGCCAACAACTGTATCGAAAATTGAAATAGATTCTGATTACTATATAAATCTAAAAAAACTCTAAAAACTTCAGAATTAATTCTCTTGATTGTACAATCTTATAAATTATTTAACTTTATAAAAAATTAAAAGAATCAAACTTTTTTCACAATACTTAAAAGTGTTTTCAAGATTATGTTTAAGTTAAAGAATTGAGAAAATACTGCAGAAGCATTGAATAAAACACAAAATTTATAAATTTCATAAAAATGAACCCATCGGCAAGAGGTTGGTTGAAAAAATTATTAAAATTTGCAGAGAAAAATGACGCGAAAGCTGAAACTGTAGCAAATCTTTACCCTGAGCTAAAATCGGTTGGATTTATATATGGCAGTAATATTTCAGTCCTCATTAAGGATTTTAAAAGTAAAGATTTTAACCAAGAAGAATGTTGTAAAATTAATTTTGTCTGGGCACTTTTAGCCGCTTACAACTGCCATTCAGAAGATAATACTAATTTTGAAATTGCACTCAAAAAATTCTACGAAACCATTGGATTTCACAAATCCAACTTCATTAATGGGATTCTGGGGGATGATGTGGAATCTATTCTTAACAAGCGAATTCAAACAGATAATAATATTTTTTCAAAAAACTTTAGCCTATTTGTCACCAATGCCCTGCTCTTTATGGATGTTTTGGCTTTTAGTGCGTTTTTACAAAACCCTGATCATGCCGAGAATCACCTTTTGGAATTAGAAAATTCAATAAGAACTGTTGTTTCTAAAGCCCTCAACTCCAAAAGTGAAAAAAACAATTATGACGAAAGCTTAATCAAATTATTAGAGGCATCACTGCGCTTATCAAAATCTAAAAACAACAGCTATGATGCATTAAATTTAAGTAAGTTTTCAGAGACTGAGCGATTTTACTTACTAGACTTAGCATGCATGGCTACATGGAATGATTTTAAAATTGAGCGTGGTGAACAAGAGTTTTTTAGGGAATTTTCAAAGAAATTCAAACTTAGTCTGTCTGTAATTAAAAAGGCAATTAATAGTTTGAATGTGTTTTACAGGACTTATAAAAATGACATCAGTTTATTGAGTACCCAAAATCTTGCCAAACGGCTATACGACCACTCCACAACCGTTGTTAAAAAACTTATCACAAGAAACAGCAAGCATTTATACCAAGAGTTAAAAGAAAGTAAAGATCTAGTGAAATTATTAACTGAATCTAACCTAAGAGACCTAAGTGAAAAGGAACAAGAACAAATGCAAGAACAAATGATGGACATTATTAAATCCATACCAAGTCTGGCTATTTTTATGCTTCCCGGTGGTGCTATTTTATTGCCCATTTTTATTAAATTTATTCCTAAACTCCTGCCCTCTGCTTTTGATGAAAACAGAATAGAAGAAGAGTGAATAAATGTCAAACTGTAACAGTTTAAAACAAAAAGCGTCTTATTAAAAATTTATTTTAGAATTCTTGAAATTAGCCAACCAAAACGAATTTGTATCACTCATAGAAAAACATCAGAATTTAATTCATAAGATCTGTCGTTTATATACCAAGGGGGATGCAGAACACAAAGATTTATTTCAAGAAATTACCATCCAACTTTGGAAAGCTTATCCAAAATTTAGGGGGGACTCTAAGTTTAGTACATGGATGTACCGTGTAGGCATAAATACCGCCATAACGCTTTACAGGAAATCCAAAAGAAAAATTCAAAGTTTCAGTTTTGATGATGTCGCTTATAAAGTACCTCAAAGTGAGTCTTATGATGACTCAGAAGACCAACAACTCAAATCGATATACAAAGCGGTAAAAGCACTGAATGACATTGATAAAGCAGTCATTTTCCTCTATTTGGAAAATAAGTCTTATAAGGAAATTAGTGACACCATTGGCATTACAGAAGTCAATGCACGTGTTAAAATGAACCGCATTAAGAATAAATTAAAAAAACAGTTAAATCCTTAATTATGGATGAATTAAAACGCTTAAAAAAGGACTGGCAGGAAAATTTGAAGTTTCCCAAACTTAGTAAAGAGGAAATTTACAAACTATTACACAAAAAATCTTCATCTATTGTAAAAAAGATTTTTATTTTTAGTCTAATTGAATTTGGTTTTTGGTCATTGCTAAGCTTCACGATTAAAGACAATGAAGCACAACAACGTTTTGACCAATATGAAATGGACCACTTGACCACACCGCTCATTGTAATTGGATATGTGGTTCTTTTTTACTTTTTCTTTATGTTTTACAAGAATTACAAATCAATCACCACAACAGCGAATTCAAAAGAATTGATGGAGCAAATTCTAAAAACCCGAAAAACAGTCAAACATTACGTGATTTTCAATCTACTTTTCTTGTACATTTCCATTGTTATTGGACTATTTATAGAACTCAACAACAACCCTGATGTTGCCTCACTCACCGCAGATTTCACGGCTTCTGGAGATTATTACATCTTTTACGGAATTATGTTGGCTACAACACTTGTGATGATGGCTATCCTTACAGCTTTGCTTCTTGGATTCTATTACTTGGTATATGGGATTCTTCTTAAAAAATTAAAAAACAACTATAAAGAATTAAAAATAATAGAGCTAGATTAAAATTATGGTATTTACCAATTTCGTTGTTTGTTCAGGCGTTCATTTTCCATTAATTCTTCTTGTAGAATGACCTTTAAGAATGAAGGGTGCTGCTCAATAGCATATTCAATTTTTTCTACAATTTGTTCTATGGACTCATTGTCATAATCAATTTCTAGCGGTGATTTGATTTCCATGGATTGTAAAATATTTTTCTTTTTAATGCGAATACCTTTTTTATCAAAAGCCCTTCTAAAACCATCGATCACAATTGGTACTACAACAGGCTGATAGTGTTTAATGATATGTGCTGTTCCCTTTCGAATGGGTTTAAAAGGGGTTGTAGTTCCCTGAGGAAAGGTAATAACCCAACCATCGTCTAATGCTTTTTTAATATTTGATATATCACTTATTTTTACTTGACGGTTAACATCCTTTCCTGAATCGCGCCAAGTCCGTTCAATGCTTATGGAGCCTGCATAAGCAAAGATCTTTGGTAATAGACCTGCTTTCATGGTTTCTTTTGCTGCAACATAATAAAGATTCAGCTTGGGGTTCCATAAATAGCCCACATTTTTCAAAGTATCGTCTCGACCACTCAATGCTGCATTAAAGACATGGAACATGGCGACAACATCTGCAAAATAGGTCTGATGATTTGATATAAAAAGAACGTTGGTTTGTGGGAGTTCACGAAGAATATCAGAACCTTCAATTTTTAGTTCATTAAAACCTTGGTAGCGCTGGTGGCTGATGGTTCCTAAAACACGGATAATCCATTTTTTAATAAATAAATATTGCCCAAAAATATTTTTTCTAAAGAGGCCCATGCATTAAGTTAAAATAGAAATGCAAACCTAAGCTATTTTTTTAAAATTAAATTCAATAAAAATATAATTTCCATGAGAATCATGGCGGTAGCACCCCAAACTATATGCCCATTAAAATTAAACGCAGGAACAGAAACTGACAATCCATAGGATGTATTGACTTTTGTTTTTATTTGATGCTTAACATTCACAATAGCTTTAAGGGAAACTTCAATAATAGACTCGACTTCGGAAATTTGAGGATTAAAATTTGGTGTTTCATTGGTTAGACCTATGAAAGGAAATACATTGAAATTACTTGGAGGAATATAAACTTCTGAAAGACTTGTTATGATTTGAATTGCCTCTGATTGTACACCGATCTCCTCCATTGTTTCACGCAATGCAGTTTGTTGAAGGTTAAGATCCCCCGGCTCGGGTTTTCCACCGGGAAATCCAATTTGACCTGAATGAACATCAGGACTTGGCTTTCTCAAAATAAAAGCCAAATAGGTATTGTTGTTTTTTCCTGGATAAAATAAAGCCAGAACCGCAGCTAGTTTAGCATTATCAATTAAATGCGATGTTTGTTTTAACAAAACTTCTCTAAATGGTGGTGCCATTTGCAGTTGCGCTTCTTTTCCAGGCAACGCATGAGAATTAATCGAACCAATAATTTTAGAAAATGCGTCAAATCTCATATATTTCGCCTTTGATGTAAAACCAATAAAATATGCGGTATCTTATCCTGTTGTTTGTTTTTTTCTTGAACTGTCAAGATACTAAATCTAAAAAAACAAAAGAAACCCCAAATTCACATGTGACTACTAAAGTTTCTAATATCCCAAACAAAGAAAAAGAATCCGAAACTGCATTTTTACTAAACAATCGAAATGTTATGGAGTTCTTTTTAGCATATGATAAAGAAAACAAAGAAAATAAAGTGCGCATCACCACTGATTTTGGTGCAATCGATGTTGAATTATTTGAAGCTACAAAATTTCATCGATCCAATTTTATTTACCTGACAAAGAAGGAATATTTCAACAATACGCAGTTCTACCGAGTAATTGACAATTTTATAATTCAAGGCGGAAATAGTGATGATCAAAATACACTCAATAAGCGAAAGAGAATTGGACGCTATTTATTGCCCAATGATCATAAAAAAGGATACAAACACGATCGTGGGATGGTCAGTATGCCCAGCAGTACAGTGGCCAACCCTTACAAAATGGCCTCTCCTTTTGAATTTTTTATTGTACAGCAGCAAGGAGGTGCTCACCATCTGAATGGTGACTATGCCGTATTTGGAAAAGTGATTGCTGGTATGGAGGTCGTTGATAAGATCGCTGCTGTTCCCACAGACCGAGGCGATTGGCCCCAAAAAAATGTATACATCAAAAAGGTTGAAATAATTAATTAGGCGTAATTATAATATTTTTTCAATAAGCAGTAAATTGTTGCGGATAGTCTATTAGAAATAACAAAAGAATAGATAAAATTTATAACTTTGTGTAAATCCACTTTATGACCATCACACAATTACACTATGTACTGGCCGTTGCTGAACATAAAAACTTTACAAAAGCAGCGCGTAATTGCCATGTAACCCAACCCACGCTTAGCATGCAAGTTCAAAAACTGGAAGAAGAGTTGAATGTTCAGATTTTTGACCGTGGAAAAAAGCCAATTGAACTTACTGCTGTTGGAGCTAAAATTGTAGCACAGGCAAAAAATATTGTAGCTGAAGCAGAAAGAATTAATGATATTGTAGATCAGGAAAAAGGCTTTATTGGGGGTGAGTTTAAATTGGGTATAATTCCAACGGTCATGCCTACATTATTACCCATGTTTCTCAAAACTCTTATCAAGCATTTTCCCATGGTGAGGTTAAAAATTGAAGAACTCAACACAGACGAGCTTATTAACCGGATCCATGAGGGGCATATAGATGCTGCTATTGCAGCAACTCCTCTTAAAATGAATACCATTAAAGAACGCGTTCTTTTTTACGAACCCTTTGTTGGCTACATTTCACCAAATCATCGATTAACAGATAAAACAGCAATTGAAATATCGGACTTAGACATCAATGACATGCTTTTATTGGAAGATGGTCATTGTTTTAGAGAGAGTGTACTTAATTTGTGTAAAACTCTGAAAGAACAACAGAAAGAACCTTTTCAATTGGAAAGCGGCAGTATTGAAATGCTGGTCAAACTTTCTAATGAAGGACTGGGTATGACCTTACTCCCATATTTGAACACATTAGATTTAAAATTAACGGAAGAAAAAAACTTACGCTTTTTTACGAATCCACCTCCAGCAAGGGAAGTGAGTTTAATTTATAATAAAAATGAACTAAAGATTCAAATTATTGAAGCCATTCACAGAACAATTTCTGGAATTATAAAGGGCGCCATAAAATTTCAAGATGTTGAAATTATCAGTCCTATCGCAAACAAAAAGCCTTAGGCTAAATCCACTGAGCAACAACTCAGTTCCAGATGTTTATTAATTAATGTGAAAATAAATTCTTTAAGTTTCTCTTTTTCATAGTGAAGCAAATGCTACATGGCCTTTTGAACTTCATTATAAAATAATTCGGAGTCAAAACTAACTTTCTTTAGTATTGCTTTTGCGTAGGCAAACATTGCTCTTGGCATTGGATATAAATTTAAAATTAGAAAGGTAATTTTATATTATAGTTTAAGAAATTTTAACTTTAATACAATTTATGAAAAATTCCGTTTTTAAACGAAAAAATTAACATTTAAGATTTAATTTTAAGTGTCCATTCGAAGAAAAATTTTGAAACCAAATCTCCGCTAGCGTCACGCCCCTCAGATTCCAATAAAACGGTTTGTCCCAGACCTGTATCAATGGCTTTTTGTAAAGCATTATCGATTTCAAGTCCTTGGATGCATTTAAATGTAATGCGCCCTTTTGCCTTTTTAGTGAATTGGGCTTCATTTCGTAAGACTAACATCGAAATATTTTGATTCAATGCTTTAATTTTAAGAATGATGAGCGCACCTGTACTCAATTCTGCAGCCATGCCTTGAACCGCCCAAAACATGGACTTAAATGGGTTTTTATTGATCCATTTATGTCGCACGCTCACATGGCATTGTTCAGCATCGACTCGCTTAACACGAACCCCACATAAAAAGGCGGACGGTAGGTTAAAAATGAGAAAAAGGTTGAGTTTTCGTGGTGAAAATAGCATGTAATTTATATTATGTATCAGCGAATATAATCAATATATTTATTGTTTTAAAGCGGTTTGATAGGAACCAAAAAGTAATTTTTTAAAGTTACTGGCTTAATTATTGATATATATTTTAAAAGGCTTAAAAATGGCATATATCAAATTATATCAAGGCAGTTTTATTGTAGTTCGAATGATGCGAAGACATTTAGAAAATCAAGACATTAAACCAATTATTAAAGACGAAAGTGAATCGGCACGGCTGGCTGGATTTGGTGTTTCTGATATCGGAATTCAGCAATTATTTGTTCACGAAAGTGAAGTACCAAATGCCACTAAAATTATAAATGTTGCACTTGGACAAATGAGACTCTAATTTTTCCTCTATTATTTTTTGAAATCATTGTTGTATTTTAGGGGTTTAAACTTAAATTATGAGAATTATTTTTTCCATTTTTCTATTGCTCAGTTTTAATTTTGGGATCTCTCAAAATCTTAAGGTGGTTATTGACACCAGTATTACCACCAAGCATAAAACAGTTATCAAAGGTATTGAACTGGAATATATCGCAGAAACAGGCATGCAGCCTGTTTGGAATAAAGAGGGCACTGCAATTGCCAGTTTATTCTACACTTATTACAGAAGAGACCATGTCAAAAACTCCAATAAACGTCCCATTCTAATTTCTTTCAATGGTGGGCCAGGTTCGGCCTCTGTTTGGATGCACATGGCTTATACTGGTCCAAGAATTCTAAAGGTGGATGACGAAGGATACCCTGTTCAACCCTATGGTTTTAGAAGCAATCCAAATTCCATATTAGATGTCGCTGATATTGTGTTTGTCAATCCTGTAAATACAGCTTATTCACGGATGATTCCCAATAAAGATGGAGAACTTCCAGACCGCAGTCAATTTTTTGGCATCAATGAAGATATTGCCTATTTGTCTGATTGGATCAACAACTTTATTTCAAGAAAAAACCGTTGGGAATCCCCAAAATATATCATTGGTGAAAGTTATGGTGGAACACGTGTTATGGGCCTTTCATTGGCGTTACAAGAAAATCAATGGATGTACTTAAATGGTGTTATTTTAGTTTCTCCAGCAGATTACAAAACCTTACGTGTGGGCGGT
>ERZ1048068.1284-NODE-1284-length-19612-cov-6.351230_pt1 | contig 19612 bp, 21 predicted proteins | sample MGYA00383098_ERZ1048068 | MGnify/ENA primary metagenome ERZ1048068 (study PRJEB29581, sample SAMEA5548368) | metagenome | biome: marine; feature: coastal; material: water | depth 1 m | study: Short-term variability in the microbial, nano- and picoplankton... | reverse complement strand
TTTTCTGCACGTGTTTTAATCACGAAACTACCAAAACCTCTGAGGTATACGTTGTTACCAGATTCTAAAGATCCTTTTACTTCATTCATAAAAGACTCCACAGTAGCAAGAACGTCTGTTTTTTCAATTCCTAAATCATTAGAAATTTTTGTCACAATTTCTGCTTTTGTCATTTTATTGCACTTTTAAGTTAATGTCATTTAAGGGCTTGCAAATATATGTATTTTAATTTCAATATTTCAATCCTTAAGAATTAAAATTTATCCGTTGAATAGTTTATTTTTGTTGTTGATGCTGAAAAAAAATGAACTTTAATTCAAAATTAACCTATTGGTATTCAACGCACAAAAGAGATTTGCCTTGGCGCTCTACCAAAGACCCTTATCACATTTGGCTATCTGAAATTATTCTTCAGCAAACCCAAATTCAACAAGGATTACCTTATTACTTAAGGTTTATTTCTCATTACCCAACGGTTTTTGATCTTGCACAAGCTACCGAAGACATGGTTCTTAAAGATTGGCAAGGGTTAGGATATTATTCTAGAGCACGAAATTTGCACAAAACCTCGATGTATGTTGCAAAAGAATTGAAAGGGATATTTCCAAAAAATTACAAAGAATTGCTAACCCTTAAAGGTGTTGGAGATTACACCGCAAGTGCGATTGCATCAATCTGTTACGAAGAAAAAACAGCAGTAGTCGATGGAAATGTATACAGAGTTTTGTCCCGTTATTTTGGAATAGATACACCCACAAACTCAACACAAGGGGTCAAACAATTTAAAGCACTCGCAACATCATTGTTGCCACAAAAAAACTTTGGCGATTACAACCAAGCCATTATGGAATTTGGCGCAAGACAATGTAAGCCAAAGGCCCCAGATTGCTCAAAATGCCCTTTAGCGAGTGATTGCATAGCGCACAATACAGGCCAAATTCAATTATTACCTGTAAAACTCAAAAAACTTAAGGTATCGAAAAAGTATTTCAATTTTTTAGTGGTAAACTCAAAAGACCGCAAAACCATTTTGGAACAAAGAACAGACAAAGGCATTTGGCAAAACCTATATCAATTTCCATTAATTGAAACACCCAAAGCTATACAGGATATGAAATCTAAATTATTTTCAAAACATGAAAAAATTGAAGGATTAATAATTGATTCTGTAGAATTATTCAACAAAAAAGAAATCATTCACAGATTATCGCATCAAGAATTATATATCAAATTCTGGATCTTACATACTCCCGAGAATTTAAAACAAGGGGTCATTTGGTCCGAAGTTTCAAAACGTGCAGTTCCTATTGTTATAGATCGATTTATACGAGAATTTCAATCTTAGTTGTCATTTTTTTGAATATCTTTATACTTTATAAATTCATCCTACTTTAAATTCAAATTATGTCTGGAACATTAAATAAAGTCATGCTCATTGGTCATTTGGGAGATAACGTCAAAATCCACTACTTTGATGACAGTAATTGTGTGGGGCGCTTCCCATTGGCAACCAACGAGACATACACCAACAAACAAACAAACGAAAAAGTAACCAATACAGAATGGCACAACATTGTTGTGCGCAACAAAGCTGCCGAAATTTGCGAAAAATACCTTAAAAAAGGAGATCGTGTATACATTGAAGGACGTCTCAAAACACGTAAATGGCAGGACGACAAAGGCAACGACCGTTATTCTACAGAAATAGTGTGTACCGATTTTACATTTTTAACGGCAAAAAATGAGCAAACCCAACAAGCAACTGATGCTGTTCAGCCCAAAGCACAAGCACCACCAACTCATACCACTAAAGCTGAAGGTTCTGACGATCTGCCCTTTTGATTTTTTCACCAACTAAATTCCTTTGAACGCTAACATCATTCATTTTTTCAATTCTATAGACACAACCCTTTTGTTTGGCGGTTTGTTTCTTGTCATTCTTCTATGTTGCTCTGCGCTTATTTCTGGAGCAGAAGTTGCTCTTTTTTCTCTGACAAAAGCAGATTTAGAGCCACAAGACAATGGCTCTAAAGCATTAGACATCATCAATACGCTTCTACGTCGCCCAAAAAAATTACTCGCTACAATTTTGGTCGCCAATAATTTTATAAATATTGGTATTGTTTTACTTTTTGCAACACTAAGTGAACGTATGTTTAGCGGAATTGATTCAGAACTTGATTTGGGCTTTTTCGAGATTGATTTGGTCTTTTTTGTAGAAGTCATAATAATTACTTTTTTGATTTTACTCTTTGGTGAAATTTTACCAAAAGTGTATGCCAATCGAAATAATTTGAAGTTTTCGATATTTATGGCAAGACCGCTCAAGGTGTTAGATGTCCTTTTTTCGCCCATTAGTATGCCCATGCGCAAAGTCACTTTGTCGATCCACAAGCGTCTTGGAAAGCAAAAGTCTAACTTGAACGTAGATTATCTTTCTCAAGCATTGGAACTAACAAGTGAAGATGATACTACCAAGGAAGAACAAAAAATTCTTCAAGGTATTGTTTCTTTTGGGAACACCGACACCAAACAAGTCATGCGCCCACGTATTGATATTTTTGCACTAGAATCTTCTTTAAAATTTAAAGATATTATTCCAGAAATTGTAGCACATGGCTACTCAAGAATTCCTGTTTATGAAAATTCTATTGATTATGTTTCAGGAATATTATATGCCAAAGATCTTTTACCACACCTTAAGAAAAAAGAATTCAATTGGAACAGCTTGCTGAGAGCACCATTGTTTGTGCCTGAGAACAAAAAATTGGATGATTTGATGGTCGAATTTCAAGAAAAAAAGATTCACTTGGCTGTCGTTGTAGACGAATATGGTGGAACTTCAGGAGTAGTTTCATTGGAAGATGTCATAGAAGAAATTGTTGGTGATATTAGTGACGAATTTGATGATGATGATTTAATTTACTCTAAAATTGACGATCACAATTATGTCTTTGATGGCAAAACAGCGCTGAAAGATTTCTACAGAATCATCAAACTTGAAGACGAATCTATTTTTGAACACAACAAAGGAGAGGCGGAGACACTTGCAGGTTTTGTTCTTGAAATTTCTAAAAGTTTTCCAAAAATTAGGTCTAAAATAAAATTCAAAACCTTCACTTTTGTTGTCGAAGGCATTGACAACAAAAGAATAAAACAGTTAAAAGTTACACTTAAGAAATGATGTGTCGTTTTTTTATCCTCGTAATTATTTGTTGTTGTTTTGGATGCCAACAAGTTGAAGTTCCAAAACCCAAGGCATTTTTATGCTTGGAATACCCAAATGCCGATTACAAAAACATAAAGACTGTACTACCTTTTACTTTTAAAAAAAATAAGCTCTCTACGGTCGAAACAGTAGAAAAAAACAAGCAACCAGTAGGTTTAAACCTCAACTACAACGCATTAAATGCAACTGTCTATTTGACCTATGGCGCTGTGGATAATAACCTAAAGACATTCGTCTCGGATGCACAATCCATTACGCAAAAACACGCACAAATGGCTCGTGAAGTTTCCGAACGTTCTTTTGAAAATGAGCGGACAAAAGTGTATGGCAAATTATACGAATTGCGTGGCCCTGTAGCGTCACAAATTCAATTTCATATTTCAGATCACAAAAAACACTTTCTTACTGGCGCATTGTATTTTAATGCACGCCCAAACTACGATTCCATATTACCCGCAATAGATTATGTCAAAAAAGATATCGTAATGCTGATGGAAAGTTTACACTGGAAAAACTAGTCTTTGTTTAAGCTATTCCACCCCTGAGCTTTGAGGGGAATTTTTTCATCGCCACGAGTCACTAAATGCATTCCAGAACGAGCATCTGTCATATATCCAATTACTGTCAAATTTGGGTTGGCTTTAATTTTTGGATAATCCTCTTGACTGATGGTCATCAGCAGCTCGTAATCCTCGCCACCACTAAGGGCAATTGTTGTGCTGTCTAAATTAAATTCTTCACAAGTAGAAATCACTTGAGGATCCAATGGTATTTTTTCTTCATACAAATCGCACCCAACATTGCTTTGTTTGCACAAATGAATGATTTCTGAAGATAAGCCATCGCTAATATCGATCATTGAAGTAGGTTTCACTTCCAAATCTTGAAGCAATTGGACAATGTCCTTTCTGGCCTCTGGCTTAAGCTGACGCTCAATGATATAAGTGTACGCATCCAAGTCTGGCTGATTGTTTGGATTTACCTTAAAAACTTCTTTTTCACGCTCCAATACCTGAAACCCTAAATACGCTGCACCAATATCGCCAGTAACCACCAACAAATCGTTTGGTTTTGCACCGCTTCGCTTGACGGCATCAGAAGCATTAACTTCACCAATAGCTGTGACCGAAATAGTCAAACCACTTTGTGAGGACGTCGTATCTCCTCCCACAACGTCTATTTCATAAATAGAAGCTGCGGTTCGAATTCCGTCGTATAATGCCTCTAGCGCTTCTAAGCCAAAGCGGTTTGATACTGCAATAGAAACCGTAACTTGAGTCGCGCAAGCATTCATAGCATATATATCAGACAAATTCACGACAACTGCTTTGTACCCCAAGTGCTTCAATGGCATGTAGCTCAAATCAAAATGCACACCTTCTACAAGCAAATCTGTTGAAACAACTACGGCCTTATCTTTAAAATCTAGTATTGCTGCATCATCTCCTATGCCTAAGATTGTGGTTTTATTTTTTATTGAAAAGTTAGCTGTTAAATGCTCTATTAAACCAAATTCTCCTAATTCAGAAAGTGTTGTTTTTTTTTCATTTTTGTCTTCTATCATGATGCAAAAATACAGTAATTATGGATTTTTTAAGATTTAATTATACAATTTAGTGTAAATTGTGTCACTCACAAACAAATCTTTACTATTATGAATTTTGAAAAACCTTCAATCTTATACATTTTAGTCTTCTTTGTTGGATTTTTATTTAGTTGTGAAAATGAAACTATTGGACTAACTTACACTGACACCGATGGAGATGGTTTATTTGATACCATTGATAATTGCCCCACTGTTGCCAATGCGGATCAAGAGGACAGCGACAATGACGGAATCGGTAATGCCTGCGACGATGTAACCTTTACTTCTGAGCCGTGCATTAATGGATTTGCTGGAATCTACCCTTGTAATGGATACGATTTAATTGGTTATTTGTCTTTGGAAGACCTCTCTATTTCCGCCCCAGGAAATGGAACACTTTCGGGCAACGACTCTTGGGGTTGGACAGACCCAGAGGACGGCAAAGAATATGCCTTGGTTGGACTTTCTTCACATACCGCATTTGTTGATATAAGTGACCCAGACAATATGAAACTGATAGGTGTTTTGCCAACCGCTACAGTAAATAGCTTGTGGCGAGACATAAAAGTGTACCAAAATCACGCATTTATTGTTTCAGAAGCCAACAATCATGGCATGCAAGTCTTCGATTTAACACGCTTAAGGGATGTACAAAATCCGCCAATAGAATTTGATGCTGACACCCATTTTACAGAATTTGGAAAGGCACATAATATTGTGATTAACGAAGATACTGGATATGCTTACGTTGTGGGTACATCTGATGCCAATGGAGGACCGTTATTTATCAATATCCAAAATCCAACTGCACCCGTTTTCGAAGGTGAATTTGGCGATGGAGATTATTCGCATGATGCACAAGTCGTAACATACAACGGGCCAGACACGGATTACACAGGCAAAGAAATTCTTATTGGCAGTAATGAAAATGAAGTCGTTATTGCTGATGTAACAGATAAAACAAATCCAACAATCATTTCAACAATTAGTTATTCAAATGTAAAATATACACACCAAGGATGGTTTACTGAAGATTTACGCTATTTTATTGTTGGTGATGAACTTGACGAGATAAATTTTGGCAACAATACAAGAACACTGATTTTTGATTTTAATGATTTAGACAACCCCACTCTAAGCTTTGAATACCTTGCCCAAAATACTTCTATAGACCACAATGGCTATACTTTAGGCGATAGTTATTTCTTGGCGAGTTACAGAGCTGGAATGCGTGAAATAAGCATCAGTAACATAGGTAATCAGTCCATGAATGAGGTTGGTTTTTTTGATACGTATCCAGAAAATGACAATGCTGCGTTTGATGGTGTTTGGAATGTATATCCATACTTTGCGAGTCAACATATTGTCTTAAGTGATATAGAAAAGGGACTTTTCATTATTAAGAAAAGTAATTAATAAAATTCTAATGCGTTTGTTTCAAAACATAAAAACTACTTGTATTATTCTAACATCTCTTTCTGTGTTTTCAGGATGTGACTCAACTGATGAGGAACAACCTACTCCAGCTGAAAATCCCTTGGAAATTCAACAAACATTAACCTTTGGCGGGACAAAAAATGAGAGTGGACAATCCGTAGTTAGCACATCGGATGGTGGCTATGCTGTTTTGGGTTATACCCAAAGCATGGATGAAGATATTTCGAACAAATCGGACACTTCTTATGATTATTGGCTTTTAAAATTCGATGCTACAGGTCAAGAACAATGGCAAAGGGTTTATGGTGGTTCTAATGACGATCGAGGCGAAGACATCCTCACTACAAATGACGGTGGTTTTGCTATTGTAGGAAGCAGTAAAAGCAATGATAATGATGTGACCTCTAATGCAGGTTCTAACGACTTTTGGTTGGCAAAACTTAATGCTTCTGGCGAAATTCAATGGGAAAAATCTTTGGGGTATGCCGGATCAGATAGTGCATTTTCCGTAATTCAAACACAAGACAATGGATACCTAATATCTGGCGTTCTTGATGTCTCTGCGTCCAATGGAGCTGGCAACAATCGAGCAAACATGAAGCGTCATGCTGGTGGAGATTATTGGGTCATCAAACTCAACCCATTAGGTGAATTGGAATGGAGTCGGTATTTTGGAGGCACCTACAGTGATACTGCATATGGAGCAGCGCAAACTCAGAATGGAAATTATTTAATTATTGGGTCATCAGACAGCAACGATGTAGACATCAATAACAATAAAGGGAGCTATGATTTTTGGACTATAAAACTTTCCAGTTCTGGAGACTTAATATGGGAAAAATCATTTGGCGGTAGTGAAATTGATGAAGCAAAGGCCATTGCAGCAACAAATGATGGGAATTTCCTTATCGTTGGAGATACAAGAAGCAACGATACTGATGTAAGTACAAATAGTGGAGCTGCAGATGTTTGGATTATAAAAATAAATCCTGAAGGAGAATTGCTTTGGGAAAAAACTTTTGGTGGAAGCAGTTTCGATAGTGTTCAAGCAATTCATAAAACTCAAAACAATGAATTTATTGTTGCAGGAAATTCCAGAAGCACAGACGGAGACCTAACAAAAAATAATGGCCAGAATGACGCTTGGCTTTTTAAAATCAATAACCAAGGAACCATCACATTTCAGTCAACTGTAGGTGGTAGCGCTATAGATCTTTTGATGGACGCTACAGAACTCAATGATGGGAAAATCATTGGAGTTGGAAATTCCAACAGTTCTGATTTTGATGTTTTAGAAAACAAAGGGTTTACAGATTTACTTATCATAAAAGCATACTAATGAAAATTAAACTCATACTTATAACAATAACACTTGCCTTTTTTGGGTGCGAATCCGATAAAGATGATAATGAAATTGCAACAACTTCAGTAAATTTTACATTCGTACACAAATGGAACGAAACAATAGTTACAAATGAGGACTTCAATACAATTCAATTTACCAATGCCTTTGGAAACGAATTAAGTATTGAGCGCTTACGTTATTTAATTTCTAAAATAAAATTAACTGCAAGTACTGGAGAAGTAATCTCTTTAGATGAATACACCTTAGTAGATTTGGAAGACCCCAATACTTTGAGTTTTACCTCAAACCAAAGGGTGAATATTGGTGCCTATACAAAGGTTTCTTTTATTTTTGGTTTTACAAACGAAGATAATAACGATGGCGCTTACAGCGATTTAAATTCTGCGTCTTGGAATGTGCCTGCCATGCTTGGTGGGGGTTACCACTACATGCAATTGGATGGAAAATACCGAAACAATGCTGGAATTGAATCGGGGTATAACTATCATGCGATTCGAGCTGCAGACAACCCAGGGCCAAACCCTACTTTCCCACAAGATACTTTTTTTGAAGTAAATTTGAGTGCAATAACCCTTGCGGAAAACACCCAAATCACAATTAGAATGGATATTGACCAATGGTTTGAAAATCCTTATTTATGGGATTTAAATGTGTATAATCAAATGTTGATGCCCAACAGCGCAGCCCAAATACTGATGTATGATAATGGTCAAAATGTATTTAATTTAGAATCTGTTGAATAACTATTACAAACATATCGTTCTTGTTTTAATCACGTGCTTTTCTTGTTCCAAAGATGAAGTTACTGGAAATAATGGTTATATTCCAACACCTATCACCCTCAATATTCCTGAGGTGTTTCAAGGGCGAATTCTACCGCCTGTTATCCCATCAAATAATCCCCTTACAGAAGAAGGCATTGCTTTGGGAAAAAGGTTGTTTTTTGATAAAAAATTATCCGCTGATGATACGCAATCTTGTGCTACCTGTCATGCTCCTCAAAATGCCTTTACAGATGAACGTCAATTCAGCATTGGTATCGACGGTATCGAAGGCACACGAAACAGCATGCCTCTTTTTAATTTGGCTTGGAATTACGACGATAAATTTTTCTGGGACGGTCGAGAACTGGGTTTAGAACCTCAAGTATTTGATCCCATTACCAATCCAATGGAAATGCACAATACACTAGAAAATGTTGTTCAACAATTACAACAAGACGCAACATATCCTCCGCTTTTTGAACGTGCTTTTGGCACCTCAACCATAGACTCTGTTTTGGTAAGTAAAGCCATAGCTCAATTTGAACGTACTATAATTTCTGGAAATTCAAAATTTGACCATTATCTGTTAGGAGAAACCACATTATCTCCTCAAGAACTCGAAGGGTTCAATATTTTTATGGACGAGAATCGAGGCGATTGCTTCCATTGCCACGGTAGTGAAAACAACCCTCTTTGGACCGACAATAAATTTCACAACAATGGCTTAGATGCCAACCCAACCGATTTAGGACTGGGTGCGGCTACTGGTGACCCCAACGACAATGCAAAATTCAGATCACCTTCGTTGCGTAATTTGGCATTCACAGCACCATACATGCACGATGGCCGGTTTGCAACTTTAGATGAAGTCATTGATCATTACAGCGAGGGATTACAAAATTCTTCTACTATAGATCCACTGATGAAAAAAGTCGATCAAGGTGGCGTTCAACTCACCGCTATTGAGAAAGCAAATTTAAAAGCATTTTTATTGTCTCTCTCCGATTTTAGTTTCATCAACAACCCTCAATTCGCTCATCCATAACAAAATCCTATAATTGTATATGCTAATATAATGTTAGGAAATAGCATTATAAAGGTGTTATGTTGTATATTTGTTCCCTAATTTAGAAACTTTCTATTTAAGAAGTTATGATAAATGTAAGTGAAACAGCTAAAATTAAAGTTGAAACACTCATGCAAGAAGATGGTTTTAACCCAAAAACTGATTTCGTTCGTGTGGGTGTGAAAAGTGGAGGTTGCTCTGGGCTATCTTACGATTTAAAGTTTGACAAAAGCCAAAACGAAAGTGATAAACTATTCGAAGATAATGGCATCAAAATAATCGTAGATACCAAAAGCTTTTTGTACCTCATTGGTACAACATTGGACTACTCTGGCGGCCTTAATGGTAGTGGTTTTGTTTTTAATAACCCCAATGCCAACCGCACATGCGGTTGTGGAGAATCATTTTCTCTATAAAATTAATAAAACTGGTATGAACAAGTACACAGAGGATGATTTAAGAGAAGAGCTCAAAACCAAGCAGTACGAATATGGGTTTTATACAGATATAGAATCTGAGACTTTCCCTGTAGGTTTAGACGAGTCTATTGTACGTGCCATTTCTAAGAAAAAAAACGAGCCCGAATGGATGACTGATTGGCGCTTAGAGGCCTTCAGAATATGGAAGGAAATGGAAGAACCCGATTGGGCAAACGTTTCCTATGAAAAACCAGATTTTCAAGCCATATCCTACTACTCGGCGCCCAACAGTAAGCCAAAATATAATTCTTTGGACGAAGTAGATCCAGAACTTTTAGCCACATTTGAAAAACTAGGTATATCCTTAGACGAACAGAAAAAACTCTCTGGAGTTGCCATGGATGTGGTTATCGATTCTGTTTCTGTAGCCACCACATTCAAAAAAACGCTTTCTGAAAAAGGCATCATTTTTATGAGCATCTCTGAAGCTATTCAGGAACATCCAGAATTAGTCAGAAAATATATTGGAACTATTGTCCCCAAAAAAGACAACTATTACGCAGCTCTGAACAGTGCAGTGTTTAGCGATGGTAGTTTTTGTTATATTCCAAAAGGCGTTCGTTGTCCGATGGAACTTTCTACATACTTTAGAATCAACCAAGCTGGAACTGGACAGTTTGAACGTACTTTGGTCATTGCAGATGAAGGAAGTTATGTGAGTTATCTCGAAGGATGTACAGCACCAAGTCGAGACGAAAACCAATTGCATGCTGCAGTGGTAGAACTTGTCGCGATGGACAACGCAGAAATTAAGTACTCTACGGTTCAAAACTGGTATCCAGGAAATGCAGAAGGCAAAGGTGGTGTATATAATTTTGTAACCAAGCGAGGATTGTGCGAAAAAAACGCAAAAATATCATGGACACAAGTGGAAACTGGAAGTGCAGTGACATGGAAATACCCATCATGCGTACTTAAAGGGGATAATTCTGTAGGTGAATTTTATTCGATTGCTGTAACGAATAATCATCAGCAAGCAGACACGGGTACCAAAATGATTCATCTTGGCAAAAACACCAAGTCAACGATTATAAGTAAAGGGATTTCCGCAGGGAAATCACAAAACAGCTACAGAGGATTGGTACAAATAAGTTCAAGAGCAACAAACGCAAGAAACTTCTCGCAATGCGACAGTCTATTGATGGGTAACGAATGTGGCGCACACACCTTTCCCTACATTGAAGCAAAAAATAAAACAGCACAAATAGAGCATGAAGCCACCACCAGTAAAATTGGTGAAGACCAAATTTTTTACTGCAACCAAAGAGGTATTGATACCGAAAAAGCCATTGCTCTGATAGTCAATGGTTTCAGCAAAGATGTTTTGAATAAACTTCCTATGGAATTTGCCGTAGAAGCTCAAAAATTATTAGAAATAAGTCTAGAAGGATCTGTTGGATAAATTAAGACACATGAAAAAGATTGGTTTATTGATACTGCTCACATTGATTTTTGGTTGTAAAAATTCTTCCGAGAATCTTACAACACTAAAAGGTAGCTATATCTTTTTTGACGATGCTGCTGTATTCCAAACAAACAATGAAGTTTATGGTGTGTTCATGAACGCGAAAGCACTCGAATTAAACAAACGTGCAGAACAACAAAGGACAAGGCCGTCAGAAATAGTTTATGTAGAGCTGAAAGGAATTATTTCCACAGAAGAGGACGAAAAAATAAAGTGGAAAAAGAAGCTGGACATCTCAGAAATCATATCTATTTCAATTGATAAAAAGCCAAATAATACGCTAATTTTAGGCACAGAATAACTATGTTAGAAATAAAAAACATACATGCACAAATAGACGAAAAATCTATTTTAAAAGGAATCAACTTAGACATCAAACCAGGTGAGGTACATGCTATAATGGGGCCAAATGGCTCTGGGAAAAGCACACTTGCTTCCGTAATCGCTGGAAAAGAAGAGTATGAAATTGAGAAAGGATCTATCCTTTTCAACGGTGAAGACATTAGCGAACTGAGTGTGGAGGGGCGTGCACATCAAGGTGTATTTTTATCGTTTCAGTATCCTGTTGAAATTCCTGGTGTTACAGTAACCAATTTCATCAAAACTGCATTGAATGAAACACGAAAAGCAAAAGGTTTGGAAGATATGCCAGCCAGTGAAATGCTCAAACGTATACGTGAAAAATCAGAGCTCTTAGAAATTGACCGTAAATTTCTATCACGTTCCCTCAATGAAGGATTTTCGGGCGGTGAGAAAAAAAGAAACGAGATTTTTCAAATGGCAATGCTTGAACCCAAACTTGCTATTTTGGACGAAACAGACTCAGGATTAGACATTGATGCCCTTAGAATCGTTGCCAACGGGGTGAATAAACTAAAAACAAAAGACAACGCGGTATTGGTCATTACACACTATCAGCGCCTTCTGGATTATATTGTCCCTGATTATGTTCATGTTTTGTACGACGGGAAGATTGTAAAATCTGGTGGAAAAGAACTTGCTTTTGAGCTTGAGGAAAAAGGATACGATTGGATCAAAAAAGAAGTAAATCAAGACTAAATAATTGATGATTTTATGGATCTAAAAGAAAAATTATTATCCTCCTTTATTGCCTTTGAAAATCAAATTTCAATGGACAGTTCCTTAGTCAGTAATTTGAGAGAAGAAGCCATTAAAATTTTCGAAGATGAGGGCTTTCCAACCAAAAAAAATGAAGACTGGAAATACACGACCTTAAATAAAGTTATCAAAGAAGACTTTAGTGTATTTGCAAACACAGAAAACTCCATCGAATATAAAGATGTTCAACCCTATTTTATCCATGACATAGATAGCTACAAAATTATATTTGTAGACGGGAAATACGCCTCCCATTTATCGCAAACCACACACGAAGGCATCGATGTATGTCTAATGTCCGCCGCCTTGAATAAACCAAAATATCAAGCCGTTATTGAAAATTATTTTAATAAAATTGCTTCAAAAAATGGACTCAATGCACTGAATACTGCCTTTTGTCAAGAAGGAGCATACATCCATATCAAAAAAAATAAACTAGCTGAAAGACCCGTCCAAATTATTCATTTTTCGACAGGAAAAGAGCCCGCATTATTATTGCAACCCAGAAACTTAATTGTTGTAGACGAAAATGCACATGTGCAAATTATCGAACGCCACCAAAGTTTAACAGAAAATCCTACCCTCACCAACAGTGTGACAGAAATTTTTGCAGACAAACGCGCCATAATTGACTACTACAAGGTACAAAACGATAAATCTGAAGCATCACTGATTGACAATACATTTATTGAACAGCACCAGGAAAGTAATGTTGCCGTTCACACATTTAGTTTTGGCGGAAAACTGACAAGAAATAATTTAAATTTTTATCAAAAAGGCGAACGCATTGATTCTACTCTGAAAGGAGTTACTATAATTGGCAACAAACAACATGTAGACCACAACACTCTTGTACATCATATAGAACCTAATTGTGAAAGTCACCAAGACTATAAAGGTATATTTGGCGACAGTGCAGTTGGAGTGTTTAATGGAAAAGTTGTGGTCGAAAAAGAAGCCCAAAAAACAAACGCTTTTCAGGCCAACAACAATCTTTTGGTTAATGACAAAGCCACTATAAACACAAAACCTCAACTCGAAATTTTTGCAGATGATGTAAAATGCTCACATGGGTGCACCATAGGACAATTGGATCAAAATGCGATGTTCTATTTACGTGCTCGAGGTATTCCAGCAAAAGAAGCTAGAGCACTACTCATGTATGCTTTTGCCAATAATGTTTTGGAAAGTGTAAAAATTCCACAGCTTAAAAAACGAATCAACAAATTGATTGCTAAAAAATTAGGGGTTAATATCGGATTTGATTTATAATGAAAAACAACCTTCAAAATACAGCGTTTAACGTCCAAGAAATTCGGAAAGACTTTCCCATTTTGAATCGCAAAATCAATGGAAAACCATTGGTGTATTTTGATAATGCAGCAACTTCTCAAACCCCACAACAAGTCATTGATGTTATTGTTAATTACTACAGCAATTACAATGCAAACATTCATCGTGGTGTACACCAGCTCAGTCAAGAAGCGACCGACAAATATGAAGAAGCACGGCAAATAATTCAGCAGCACTTCAACGCCAAGCATGCTCATGAAATTATATTTACTTCGGGGACAACACACAGCATCAATTTAGTAGCATACGGTTTTGGAGATTTACTTCAAAAAAATGATGTTATATTGGTTTCTGCTTTAGAGCACCACAGCAACATTGTACCATGGCAAATGCTTTGTGAAAAAACAGGGGCATTGCTGAAAGTAATTCCTATGACTCAAGAAGGTGAGCTCAATATGGATGAATTTGATATACTACTCCAATTGAATCCAAAACTGGTATTTGTCAACCATATTTCAAATGCACTAGGAACTATTAACCCCATAAAAGAAATCATAGGCAAAGCACACAAAGTTGGCGCAGCAGTTCTTATTGATGGCGCTCAAGCTTGTCCACACATAAAATCCGACGTGCAAGCATTGGACGTTGATTTTTATGTGACCTCAGCACACAAAATGTGTGGCCCAACAGGTGTGGGTATGTTGTATGCCAAAGAAGAATGGCTGAAAAAATTACCCCCATATCAGGGTGGCGGAGAAATGATATCTGAGGTTACTTTTGACAAAACAACTTATGCCGATTTGCCACACAAATTTGAAGCGGGCACTCCTAATATTTGTGGTGGAATAGCTTTTGGTGCTGCAATAAACTACATGAACAGCATAGGATTTGAACATATAGCAGCTTATGAACATGAGCTTTTACAATACGCTAACGAAAAACTTCAAACCATTGACGGATTAAAGATTTATGGAACATCGAATAACAAAACTTCAGTGATTTCATTCAATATAGATGGTGTTCATGCCTATGACTTAGGCACCATTATAGATAAATTAGGTATTGCGATAAGAACAGGACAACATTGTGCTCAACCCATTATGGATTTTTATGGTATTTCGGGCACTGCCCGCGCATCGTTTGCATTTTACAACACAAAAGAGGAGATAGACCTCTTAGTGGCAGCACTTAAAAAAGCACAGATGATGCTTAGCTAATTTTCAACCCTAACTCATGAAAACACTACTTACATTTGTTTGTTTTACCCTACTATCGACGCAATGTGTGTCCAAAAAAGCAACAAACAAACAAGTTGAGCCTAATGCCAAAGAAGTTGTGTTTATTTACAGATATTACACACGAGGATTCTACAAAGAGCATCATGTGAACCAAGAAAAAATTAAAACATTTCTTGACTACTCGAAAACTAAATTTACAGAAAAAGATGTTATCCCAATGGATTGGACAAATGCTTTAGACCTTCTCACTAAAATTGATTTAAAAGAATTTGAGAATCTCGAGGCACCATCAAGTTTACGGCATACAGATCGTGTTCAACATGGAGAATTGACCATAAAAATTAACAATACAACTTTTAGATCACGTAATTTTGATCATGGTAATCCTCCAAAAAAAATAAAATCAATCGTTGGTCAAATATTGTCAATGAGTGAGAATGATTAAAATCAAAATTAAGAATCGTATTTTTGTGCCATGAGTATAGAAACCATACAAAATGAAATTGTCGATGAATTTTCCATGTTTGATGACTGGATGGAACGTTACGAATACATGATTGAGCTAGGAAAATCTCTACCATTAATCGATTCGAAATACAAAACAGACGATAACATCATAAAAGGATGCCAAAGCAAAGTATGGCTTCATGCAGATTTTGACCAAGACAAAGTCATCTTTACGGCCGACAGCGATGCCATTATTACTAAAGGAATTGTCGCAATTTTAATTCGTGTGTTTACAAACCAAACCCCTCAGACAATTTTGGAAGCCAATACCAATTTCATTGATGCTATAGGGCTTAAGGAGCACTTGTCGCCCACTCGAGCAAATGGTCTGCTAAGTATGATAAAACAAATAAAAATGTATGCCATAGCATACCAAACACAACAACAATCATGAGTGAATCAAATATAGATGTAAATGCATTAGGCGAAAAAATAGTACGCGTTCTCAAAACCATTTTTGACCCAGAAATTCCTGTCGATATTTATGAATTAGGATTGATTTATGATGTATTTGTCAATGAAGATTATGAAGTAAAAATCTTGATGACGCTTACCACTCCTAACTGCCCTGTAGCAGAAACATTACCATTAGAAGTCGAAGAAAAAGTAAAATCTTTGGACGAAGTCAAAGATGCAGAAGTCGAAATTACATTTGACCCACCATGGTCACAAGACTTGATGAGCGACGAAGCAAAACTAGAACTTGGAATGCTCTAAAAATGAAAGAGGAAATTGTAAATCGCGTAGCCAAAAGCAGTCTTATTACAATTGACTTGGAGGAATATTATCCTGAAGAACCACGTACGCTTTTGGACGTTAAAAATTGGCTGTTTGAAGGACTAATTTTAAAAGAGAATGAATTTCGAGCCGAGCTTAAAAATTTTGATTGGTTACAACTCAGAAATCATCATGTTGCTCTACATTGCAGTACAGACGCCATCATTCCTGCATGGGCCTACATGCTCATTCAAACCCACCTTAAAGACGTTGCAAAAACTGTAGTTGTTGGGTCACTAGACAATTTAGAATCCTTTATTTATAAATCTATTGTCGATAATTTAGACTTAGATTTTTGTAAAAACAAACCCATTATCGTCAAAGGATGTGCAAACAAGCCTATACCACAAAATGCATACCTAATGCTTATTCAAAAATTACAGCCATTGGCCAAGTCTATCATGTACGGAGAAGCCTGCTCATCTGTCCCTCTTTATAAAAAGAAAAAAATATAATTTCAAGGAAAGGTTATTTTTAAAATCATAAATAATAATATCTTTGCCCTATAAATACACCCTTAATCTAAATACAAATGAAAAAAATCCTACTCATTGTACTGAGCGTTCAGCTCAGTATAAGCTTCGCACAAAACACTGAAGAACCACAACCAAATTGGACCAAAAAAGGCATCATCACTTTTTTAGTTAATCAGTCTTCTTTTGAAAATTGGATCGCTGGCGGCATCAGTAATGTGTCTGGAGCACTTGGCCTTAATTATGACTTTAACTACCAAAAAAACGACTGGACTTGGGAGAATAAACTAATCGCCAACTTTGGACTCACCAAAATAAAAGATCAAGACATCCAAAAATCTAGCGACCTATTGGAATGGAATTCTGTTGTAGGGAAAAAAGCCAAGGGCTACTGGTATTATTCCGCATTTTTAAATTTCAAAACACAATTTGCCGATGACCTTAACAAAGACACCAAGGGACCAACAAAATTTTTATCGCCTGGATACGTACAATTTGGTCCAGGAATGTTGTGGAAAAAAAGTGATAATCTGAAAGTTAACATTGCCCCCGCTACAAGTCGACTTATCATCGTAGACAAAGATTTAACTGAGCCCGACAAGGCCTATTTTGGGGTTGAAGAAGGCAAAAGTACTCGTTACGAGCTTGGAGCTTCGGTTGGTGCGTACTATAAATTAGACTTGATGAAAAATATTTCGATGGAAAACATTTTGAACCTTTATTCCAATTATTTGGAAGATCCACAAAATGTAGATTTAGACTACACCATGAATTTAGTCATGAATGTTAATGATTTTATCTCGGCAAATTTATCCTATCAAACCATTTATGACGACAATGCTTTTAAAGGACTACAAACACGACAAGTTTTTGGAATTGGCATTAATTACAATTTTTAATACAGAGCAAATCAAATAGTAAAAAAGCACCTTTGGGTGCTTTTTTTATTGATGTTCATCGTAATCAGGATACAAAAAATGGTTGTAAGGAAAACGCTGAATATGAATTTTTCTAACCTCGTCGTAAACTCGTTTTCGAAATTCTTCTAAATTTTCTTTATTCAATGCAGAGATGAAGAGCGATTGATTTCCGATTTTGGACATCCAAGTGGCTTTCCATTCTTGAAGTGAATAATGCGCCTTGGTGCGGGGTGTTATTAAATCCGTTTCATCAAAAGGTTCTGGATCATAAGCATCAATTTTATTGAATACCATAAGGGTTGGCTTATCCAAAGCGTGAATTTCCTCTAGTATTTTATTTACGGACTCTATGTGTTCTTCAAAACTGGGGTGAGAAATATCCACGACATGTAATAATAAATCAGACTCACGTACCTCATCCAAAGTACTTTTGAAAGAATCGACTAATTGCGTGGGAAGCTTTCGAATAAATCCTACAGTATCACTCATCAAAAAGGGCAAGTTTTTTACCACAACTTTGCGCACTGTAGTATCTAGGGTTGCAAATAATTTATTCTCAGCAAAAACATCCGATTTGCTAATAACATTCATCAACGTAGATTTTCCAACGTTGGTGTAGCCCACCAAAGCGACACGCACCAAAGCCCCACGATTGCCACGCTGAACGGACATTTGTTTGTCAATTTTTTTGATCTTAGCTTTCAATAGCGCTATTTTCTCCCGCACGATTCGTCGATCAGTTTCAATTTCGGTTTCTCCTGGTCCACGCATTCCGATCCCCCCTTTTTGACGCTCAAGGTGTGTCCACATACCTTTGAGTCGTGGCAATAGGTATTGGCATTGTGCCAGTTCTACTTGAGTTCTAGCATAGCTGGTTTGCGCACGTTGAGCAAAAATATCCAGTATAAGATTCGTACGATCTAAAACTTTACAATTAAGTATTTTACTAATATTTCGTTCTTGAGCAGCAGATAGTTCATCATCAAAAATAGCAGTCCCAATGTCATTGTCTTTGATGAATTCCTCTAAATCTTTCATTTTCCCGGAACCAATAAATGTTTTGGGATTAGGCATATCCATCTTTTGCGTAAAACGTTTGACAACTTCTCCACCGGCAGTGTACGTCAAAAACGCCAATTCATCCAAATATTCTTTGGATTGCTCTTCGTTTTGTGCTTTGGTAATAACCCCAATGAGCACAGTTTTTTCCAGAACACTATTTGTTTTCTCTATCATAATGACTGCAAAATTACGGATTAAAAAAGAGACGATAGAGATATTTTAAGTCGAAATAACAATACATTTTATCGAAGATTTGTGTTTTTCATCTATTAATCAGCCCTAACATCATAAAATATGTTAGGTTTTTGTTAAATTCATGAATTCAAATTAACCAATTTACAAGATGAAAAATATTACTACAGCACTGATGTGCTTTTCGTTTACCATTACGATTTTCGCTCAAAACGATATTTGTACAGATGCCATTTCTGTAAGCTGTGGGGATACTGTTACAGGAACTACAGTTGGCGCAACAACAACAGGGGCTCCTACTGCGTCCTGCGGTACAGGTTCTGGTGCGCCTGGCGTGTGGTACGAATTTACTGGAACTGGTCAGAACATAACATTCTCTCTTTGTGGATCTTCCTATGATACTAAAATCCAAGTTTATTCTGGAGACTGTTCTGATTTAGTATGCGTCGCTGGAAACGATGATAGTTGTAGCACACAATCTGAAGTTTCCATAACATCTACAGAAAATGAATCATACTTTGTTTATGTCTTTGGCTACTCAGCTGCTGTTGGAGATTTTACTTTGGATGTCAGCTGCGAAGAACCTCCTGGCTGCGGCGATACAATTTTCGACTCCGGAGGTGCTAGTGGAAACTACAGC
>ERZ1048068.1278-NODE-1278-length-19669-cov-7.511624_pt1 | contig 19669 bp, 24 predicted proteins | sample MGYA00383098_ERZ1048068 | MGnify/ENA primary metagenome ERZ1048068 (study PRJEB29581, sample SAMEA5548368) | metagenome | biome: marine; feature: coastal; material: water | depth 1 m | study: Short-term variability in the microbial, nano- and picoplankton... | reverse complement strand
AGTTTAGCAACAGCAATACAAATATTCAACATAAAGCATTTGCCTGACTTTATGAAATGGAAAATAGAAAGTGGATTTAAAAAACTGAACAGTGGAAACGTACCCGGCGGCGTGCAAATGGGCGGCGGCTTAGTTAACATGCACTTGTTATACATTCCAACATTTCTAAGTATACAAATACTGCCTAAAGAAGATAAGTTAGATGTTGAACATCGATTTATGGAGTTTAAAGATTGGCTATGGAAAAACTATAGACAAGACGATGACTTTTGGAAACATAATCCGTATGGGTGGAAACGCTGGGAAGCAGTATTAAATCATATGAATGCACAAGACAACAGTCATTTACTACCAGGCTTCAAAGAATACACAAATAAACTTGATAAAATTCGCAATCTTAATGCTGCAACTGTATTTCCAGAATTAGCACATTTACTATGATTAAACAGATTAAAAATAATCAACCAGATGATATGTTGCGTATAGAATATATGCCCGGAAATCTATGTAATCATAAGTGTCATTACTGTTTTCCAGGATCAAATGAAGGTGACCAGCCTTGGCCCGACATTGATCTTGTAAAACAAAATTTAGGACATTTATTAAAACACTATGAGTCACAAGGCAAGACTAAGAGTAATATCTTTTTTGTGGGAGGCGAACCTACCTTATGGAAAGGACTCGAAGATCTTTGTAGTTACTTAAAAACAAATTTTGACTGTCTTATTGAAATGAGTACAAACGGCACACGTAAACAAAACTGGTGGCACCAACATGCAAAAAGTTTTGATCAAGTAGGAGTAAGTGTACATCGAGAGTTTGCAAATGTAGATCATTTAATTAATATATGCGACACTTTGTATGAAGAAGGTGTTTTTGTTAATGCTGATGTATTAATTGATCCTGATGCTTATGATATATGTGTAGACATAGTAGAAAAATTAAAAACTAGTAAACATGCTTGGCCAATTATTGCTAAAATTGTACACTTTAATGGCGCACATAGATATACACCGGAGCAATTGTCTTACTTTGACGACAGTATTAAGCGTTATCCTACACAAGAATGGTACACAGCTACAGCTAAAAAGCTTAGAAGAGAAATTACTATTACAAAAGACAACGACGAAATTATTGTTGTAGACAGCGATAGTTGGCTAACTCGAAATAACTTAAATTACTTTAAGGGCTGGGAGTGCAATCTAGGTGTAGATATTTTAAAAATATATCCAAGCGGGTCTATTACAGGCAATTGTCAACAAGAAATTCTTGGCGGTTATAATTTATATAACAAAAACTTTATTAATGATTTTAACCCTACTATTGCGCCTGTTATATGTACTAAATCTATATGCGGATGCAATGAAGAAATAGTATGCAATAAACGAAAACTAGCAATTTAAAATCTACCAAATGCCCAAAATCGTTCGCGACAAAACCAACATGTTTCGCAATGAGAATTCGCAGGCCCGTGATAACCGCAACTATTTGTTAATGGAAATAAACTATCTAATAAATTATAATGTTTATATAAATTAGCTATTTCTTTTTTGTCCATATTTACAAACGGCCGTATATCTCCAAACTCGTAATCAGTTCCATCAAGGTCAATAACTCCGCTTAATATTTTAAGTTTGGTTATTTGGGGTCCTCGAAAGTTCTGTATTTCAGGAAACATTTCCCAGCCGTTGCTATAATCTTCTATGTTCGGTGATTGATTTATTCCACTATAGATATAGTTGTATCTACCTTCAACAACATGTTTTAATCGCACATCAAAAAAACTGTCAGTGTATTCTTTTTCATTAGCAGGATTGTGTATAATTATATCTAAAAAAATATCAGCACAATCTAGATCTTGTTTTATAAAATTTAAAACATTATAATGTGCAATGTCGTCAACTCTCTTTAATACAGTTACCGGTTGAATTTTATAATCTAATTGATTGTCTTTAATGTGTTTAGCTAAGAGATAACATAATATACTACTATCTGCACCACCTGAAAACCAAATTGCTAAAGTATTATTTTGTTCTAAAAAAACGTTATTAGGTATATAAAAATTGATATTCATATTACTTCCTTGAATGTAATAATGTCTTTAGCTTTTGGCACGCACATTCCACATCCGCATCTATTGTTAGGACATACAATAGTTTTATCCTTATTAACGTCAACATACTCAAATATTGCATCAGTATTATTTAAGTTACCTAGTGGGCCTCTAAGACCGTCGTGTAGTGCTTGACACGTCTGATGGTGATACACATCACCAGTGTGTTGATCTATGTGTAAGAAGTACTTGTTAACGCTACAAAGCCATCCCTTAAAGTTAGTGTCAATGAAGTTTACATCTTGCCATTTGCCGTTTATTTTTCCTTGCATACATCTTCCACCACAGCAGTTACGTCCTTCCTTGGGACTTGTTACTCCTAGGTATTGATAATACCATTGTGTTTGTTCTTCAGAGTACGTATGACTAGTACGCCGTTGTGATCCGTCACTGTCTGTAAACCAACCTTCACGTTCGATGTTACCGTCTCCGATAGGACGTGGATTGTGCTTTATACCTAGCTCTTTAAGTTCAGCACACACTTGCTTACACTCATCAAAATGGTCAACGTGCATCATTACATTAACTTGCAACCAAATACCTAAGTTATGTAGCAGCTTAATATTATCCATTGTCTGTTTTTTAAGTATTACGTGTCCTTCAGCATGATAGCTTACAGTAACGCCTTCGAACCATTTTGCAATACGATCTGTATTTTTAGGATGCCAGGCACCGTTAGTAGTTAAGCTAAGTCTAAAGCGTGTTTCGTTAATGTGTATATATTCTGCTAATTGCCAAAATGCTGGATTGACTGTAGGTTCGCCACCTGTAAAGTTTATGTTAACTAATTGCTCGCCTGTGTACTTCTTTACAAATTCAAATGTGCGCAACAGCTCTTCATAACTATGCGGAGCACTTTTGTTGTCGTGTCTAGTTGCTTCGCAGTACGTACAATCAAAATTGCATCGGCGTCCTGTGTCCCAAGTGACCATAAGGCGTTCTGGATTAGGTAATCTTATTGCACTAGTCTTTAACATCTAATACCTTTGTTAATGGAATGTCTGCTACACACGTACACCATTTACGTGTACAAATTACAGGAGCAATAGGAGATCCAAATGTGCCGTCATATATGTTGCCTAAACTATCACCTACTCTACAAGTAGCTCTATGCACTTCACCGTCCCAGTTGATCATCAAACTTTCTAATCCTGCGTTACAAGTCCACCCTTCAAACTGATTTAATTTATGTTTGATAACATCGTTAGCATGTATTAGATCTTTGTCATCTACAACACAATTTGCTTTTACAGTAGCAGTCTTACTTAGTACCCATTTTAGATCAGCCTCTTTGTAACGCATGTCGTCGAACCACTCTCGATCATCTGCTTCGGTCCATCTAATACGTCTACAAACATATGGAATATTATGTCCTTCTAATAATGTAGCAGCAGCTCTAACTTCGTCCATGTATTCATGGTGTGCCATTAGATTAACTTGGTATAGTGTAGCCATACCTTCCATATCTAGTAACTGCGAATACCTAACAATGTTTTCAGCAGCTCGTTGACTGTGTTCATTATCAAAATGCAAACTAAACACCCATTGATTTACAGGTTGTTTAATATACCAGTCTGGCGAGCGCAATCCATTAGTTGTAACACTAAGCCATTGCAACCTTGATTTAGCACATTGTAATATGTCATTAATCTTAGGATGCACAGTTGGTTCACCGCCAGTTAAACTAAGACGTATTGCTTTGCCAATTTTTTCTAATTCGTAGATTGTATTAACCATAACATCTAAGTCAGTATGCGGACTAAAGTTGTCATGTATTTCCGCAGGACAATATCCGCAGTCTAAGTTACAGCGTTTGCCTATGTTCCATTCGACATGAATACTATTTTGATGTCCCCAACGACTTTGTACTTTAAACATATGGAGTAAACTCTGGATTTACTGCAAGAAAATCTTGATTACGTGTTTTGTCTAGCGCACGATTAAAATTGATACAATCTTGCCAGTGCGACTCGTACATACATTTTGATCTTAAAAAATTAATGTTATCTTGTATTTGCCCCTCAGTAACAGGTACAAGCACAGGATTATCTCGTACAATTGGATAATCTTTGAAGGTTCTTTGTATGGTTTGTAATTTTTCAATTATTTGTTCCTTTAGTTCTAGAGGCAAAACTTGTGCAGATAATGCCATAGGATAATTTACTCTGTGACTATAAAATACAATGCCTAACGTATTTAAAAAGTAATCAATAACTTTATCAATCTGCATTATGTTATTTGCTTGCACAGTAAATGCACCAACTACACGACTTACATTAGGAAAGCTCTTGAACACTTTGATGTTTTCTTCTACTTCACTAAATTTGCCATTACCTCTAATGTACTCGTAGACATCGTGTATACCGTCTATACTTACGTTTACAGCAATACTTCTAAACTTAGGCCAATAGTCGTGTATTGTTCTTCCGCCTTTAATACCTAGCGTAGTGCCGTTTGTAGCGTACTTTAGTTCAATGTTGTCTCCGTACTCTGCAAGCTTGTCTAGTATCTTGTAATGGTATGGATCCATTAGCGGCTCACCACCTGCAAACTCTACACGTCTAAAGAATGGTAATAGTTTTTCAAATGATGTCCACCAGTTGTCGCTATTATCAAATGGACCTATATACTGTCCAGGCTTGTCTACTAATGATTCAACAGTTGGTATTAGGTAGTTGTTTTCTTTTTTGTAAAACTCAGTTACTTGATCCCAGTCCTTCCAACTTGTGCTGTCTAGTGGATTACACATACGACATTTTAAATTACATAAGTTGTTTAGTTTAATTTCCATAGTAGGAAATTCAAAGGGCATTGTATAATCGTCTTCTAGTGCATCGAGTGCATCAGGGTATAAGTTGACCCTAGCTTCTGGTATTACCCCTGCTATATGACGCTGTCGTAAGCTCTGTACACCCTGATCTTCAAGATCAAAGCACGGTTTACATACATCTGGCCTCTCATTATTAAGTACTTGTCTGCGCACTTCTCGCATAGCATCATTATTCCATGCTTCTTCTAGTGTTTCTTTTTGTATCCAGCCAATAGGTTGACTACGGCAGCATACTTTAATAGCACCGTCTTCTCTAGTAGCAAGTCCTGTAAAAGGATGCATACAAAATGTACATGATTTATTGTTCATAACAATACTTATCCATTAACTACGCATATAAATATGTATATGATAACACAGACAACATACAATGTCAATCAGAATATTAAAGAACAACTACAGTCTGTTGATATAGATATTGCTTTTAAGTTACCTTTAAACAAGCCTACTGGAGAGTTTTTCTACGATACTTGGACTATTAAAGAAGAATACAAAAACACAGTGTGGGACAATTTGTTATCTACATTGCCTAGTAACATCGGCGAAGCACGATTAATAAAACTGGAACCTGGCCAAGCATATAGATCTCATGCAGATATAGATGATAGATATCATTTTAATATCCAAGGCGAGCGTAGCTTTGTAATATATACTGACGCTAATTTAATATATCCACAGGAAGAATCAGACTATTGGTTTGATATGAATGCTGGTGAACTACATAGCGCAGTAAACACAGGAAGAATTGATAGAATACAATTAGTAGTTAGGAAATTGCTTAATAAAAATGTATTAACAGATCCTGTGCAAGTAATAATGACACTAAAAGAATTTAATCCTGATTATAGATATGTGTTTGATGAGTTTTACAGTCCTTGGCTTAATCAAGCAAACAAGATCGGAACAATAAATAATTTTGTATATAATACAGAATACGTCTCATTTAATATTGAACGTAAATTTTTAAAAAGCTTTGAAAAAATTGAAAACAGATATTTTAATATATCAACTGAGGCAGTAATATGAAATATTTTAAATATTACGAAGGTACGCCTGGCCCAACAAGTCTAGTATATAGCGGCGAGTTAATAGACGACCGACTAACACTTGCGTTCAATGATCGTATATGGTTTGACAGAGAACTTAAAGGAATTGGCATGATATCTAATAAAGAGTATTTGCCTAACATAATAGATATTGACGTTAAAAAATTAGAAATAACGTTAGAACACGGCGTTAATCTAAATCATGCACTATATGAAAACTTAGATTTGCCAGCAGACTGGCAACAGCAAGTCCTTGAAGTAGTGGATAATCTAGAACGATCTTCAATCTACAAACTAAATTTATACCCGCACACTTTTATATTTGTAAATAATAAAGTTAAGTTAATTGATTTATATGCCTGTGCTGGCGCTCATGAAAAAATAAAATACAGTACAATAGAAAGCCTCGTGCAGCCATCTTCAGAAGAAAGATTTAAATTTGTTAAAGATGGATATTTAGAAATAGATAAAATTTATCAATATACAAAAGATAGCAATGCAGGTGAATGGGAAGGAGATATTTTAAATGGCTAAATTTATAGGAGTTTGTGATTCGATTGATTGGAATCAATTAATATTAGACTTAGCATCTCAGGAAGCTGCATATATAGGACCAAGACATGATGTAGGTCATGATGTTATTGGCGTAGAAGAAGTAGCAAAGCCGTTGCGAGATGCAGGATATAAAATGGTAGATGAAGGTGGTAATGCTAGTTGGGATATGTATTTTCCAAAAATTAATTTTAACGAAGAAATTATAACTGAATTTACAAATTTTATAGGAATGGACAGCTATATTAACGCTTGGGTTAGTCGAGTAAAACCTGGAGATGTAGCTCCATGGCATTGGGACATTACTGATGACGAAGATACATTAATGTACAATAAAACTATAAGGAGATTTCATTGTCACATTAGTCCTCCTAAGCCCGGACACGTTCTTATAGTAGAAGATACTTGCTTATATAATCAACAGCAAGGAGCAGTATGGGAATGGCCGACCCGTACAAGTTGGCATGCAGGATGTAATGCTGGACTTGAGCCTAAGTACTTATTAAATATCTGGGGTTAGTGTTTTTCTAAACTCGTCTGTAAATTCACCGTCAATTCTTAAACCGTAAGTTTGTGCCATAACTTTATTGCCGCCGTGCCAGTCTTGATCGTTCCACCAAGCAGCCCGAGCGTTTATAGTGTGTCTTTCTTTTGTTTCAGGATCCCATATGTAAAACTGATTACGAGTATCTGGGCGTATATGTATAAAGTCGTTAACATTGTCAAATGTTTTATTCATACCGTTTTTTGCATCTAAGTCACGGTGCTCAAATGGCATTCCGTCGTGCTCACAGTGAAAGAAAATAACTCGTCCTATATGTTTAAAGATTTTGTCTTCTTTCATTTTTAAGATCCAGTTAACTACACTTGGAAAATACCCAGCCTCCTCGGTCATTTGTCGTTCACCGGGCCTATGGTTCCAATCGCCTTCTTCCCACAAAAAGTAATAGATGTATGGATCGTACGCACCCATAGCCATTTTTAAGTAGCGTGTAAACAAATTTCTTTGTTTGTAGTCCTTAAAGTCTGTAGGCCACAGCTTCATGCCTTCTACTTTTATAGGATCATTATCGTCAAGTGCTTGAAAATTATTCATAGCTTGATAGATAGGCGTCCAATTTAATATGTAACTCATATCTTCAAGAGTAAATCCAGGCTCCATCCAAGTGCCTTCTTTGGCAAATTGTCTTGCTTGTGCAAAGCCACTATAAATTTCAGGTTGAAGTTTATCGAATGTATCCATGTCAAGATACGGTGTTACGTTTATATACGGCTTCCCGTCAATTCCACTAATCATACAAATACTTAGCACTAAATACCTACATGAGTATAGAGTTTGAATATTATTATAATAATGTTCCTGAAAAAGGAAAGTGCAGAAATAATCTTATCTATACTAGTTTAATGAGTAACGACCAAAAAACATTTGTGCAATGGTATCATAACGACAGTGAGTATCATAAAGGACGCAACGAAGTAGTTGATTCTTCGTTAATGGATGAAAAATTTAATAGAGAAGTACAGTATCTTAGTCTAATGGGGGAGCACTATCCCGATCTTGTGCCCACATACGAAATAGATAATACAACTCGTAAGATATATTTAGAAGTAGACGGTCCTGACTTATGGGAACTTGCAGGCTGCACAGGAACTGATTATTCTGCTGTAGTACCTGACTGGAAAGAGCAAATGTTGAACATTATCCAAGCACACAAGACTTTAGGACTATACAAGTATGCAATGCACCCATCGAGTTATTTTGTTATAAATGGTAAACTTAAGAGTATTAATTACTTTTTTACATATCACAAATCCGAGCCTAGAATACAAGTAGGTGATGTTTTGAGTCATATTAGTTTAGATAGAAGGAAAGCATTGCTACCGTTAATGGACGCACTAAATATTAATATTAACGAATCAAAATCATTTAAAGATTATCATATGCTATGCTTTGATAGTTTTTCAAATAATTTTTCAACAGATTTTATAGAAAGAGCAAAGAACATTTATGTATAAAATGATTCCATTTTCAGATGATTTAGATTTAACAGATTTCTATGCTAGGTGTGCTAAAAAAGGATTTGTTAATAATTCTAGTCGACATATGTTAGTTGACTGTTTTAAAAACGAAAAAGAAAAACAAACATGGATATTGTATTATAATGATGTAGCAGTAGGCAGTGTTGCATGCCATAGTTTCCCCGAAATGGGAGAAGATGCATACCGCATTGCTGCAAGATCGTGTGTACTTACTGACGAATTGCCGAGAAAAAGTTTGTTTGCATTAAAGTCAATGATTAATAATCAAAATGTAACAGCACAATTTTTTATGACCACATGCATTCAGTGGGCAGGATTAGATAAAAAGCACTATGTTACTACTAATAGTCTTGACGGTGGCTCACAACGATTAGTACATAATATTGTTTTTCCTAATCTTGAAAAAGTAGGAATGTGTAAAAATGTTGGTACTATAAATTATAGAGGTGCTGAACAAACTGTATGGCATTTCTTTCCTGAGGTATTTTATAAGGATTTAGAAAAATATGGAAGATGGCAAGAAAATTTCTAACACTACAAGTTTATGTGAACAGTGTTATATGCATGTTCCGGCAACAGTGTTTGAAAAAGATGGTAGTATCTGGCTAGGCAAGACTTGCTTAGAACATGGATATACAGAACATATGATAGAACGAGATGCAGATTTTTATCACAATCTGCATTATAATCACGATTCTGAATTTACTGTTAATGGCACAATGATCGAAGTAACTGATCGTTGTAACCTTAATTGTCCGCATTGCTATCACGAACCTGAAAATAAAACTACAGATAGATCAATTGCTAGTATTTTGACGCAAATGTCAGCATGGCCGTCTGATTCTAATGCTGTAATACTAGCAGGAGCAGAGCCCACATTAAGAAAAGACTTACCAGAATTAATAATGTCTATTAAAGAATTTTGGAGATCGAGGCGCCCAGCTAATCATCCTGATATAGAAGTTATAATTTTAACAAACGGAGTAAAGTTTAGTAATATTGAATTTTGCAGAAAGCTCGAACAAGCAGGTACTACCTCTGTATTAATAGGTATGAACCACAAGTCGTACCAAGGAGAAGTTGTACATAATAAACAAATACAAGGTATCAAAAATTGTAAAGAAGCAGGGTTATTTGTTTACTATGTAGGCTATACTCTAGAGACACACGAACATTTGCCAGAGGTACTAGAAGAAATACAGTCTTTAGGAGATGTTGCATACCAATATAGGATACGAGCAGGTAGCGATATAGGAAGATCGCCAGAAGAGGAGCGACTATATCTTAGTGATAACGTTAGGGTAATAAAACAAATTGCCGAAGACAAAGGATGGCAATGGAAAGACATTGACGGCGATGACAATTTGTATCATTATATGGTTAAAATTAATGGATTAAATCACAGAATAATACAATGGTGCGATGACAAAACTATTGAATTAAATGAATTAAATCACGGACCGTGGTGCGACTTTGTTCCAGGAAAACCTATTTCAAATTTTCTACATCAAATAATGTTAAGAGACAGATTAATTAACGAACAAAAACCACTATTAGACACTGTTCCCCAAATGTATCAATTTAGGGCACTACCATAATATTATGCTGATTGATTATACAAAATATAAAGACTTTAACAAGTTACATGATATCTTTAGAGAAATAAAAGCTTTATACGATATAGAAAAAGATCCTGCAGATTTTAAGATTGAAGATTGGGATGAAACTACTTGGAAAACAGGACAGCACGATCCTGAAATTGCAACTTGGAGTTACGACATATATAATGCTTATTTAAAAAGACAGACTCCTAGTAGATATTCAAATGTAGTTGAAAAAATTAAAAATCTACATGGCGTATGTTATTCTTCTATAATAATAGTTAATCCTAATGCTAACATGCCTAAGCATACAGACTGGAGCCATATCGAAGGCATGAGTGATGATAATCCTGACAAAACATTTACTTTAATGTATTATCTAAAACAGCCAAAGACTACAGAGCAATTTTGTGGTATGAAGTTTGCTGATAAAAGATTATATTTGCCTGAGGATAGTATCCTATGTTTAGATGGCGGAAGAGTGGAGCATTCTGTTTATAACCATACAGACGAAACTAGAGTAAGTTTTTGCATAAGTATTTTAGAAACGAGTTTTGATCTATGAAAATTATTGATAATTTCTTAAACTACGATGATTTAGATAGCTTTAGCAAACTTATTCAAGACAAAATAAACCAAGTTGGCTGGCAAACATCGCAAGATTTCTATAAGCATGAAATTGGTGGCGCAATTCTTACTTCTATTAATCCTTTTTTATACGAAATAACTGACACACATAAAGACTTTATTATTAAGATTTTATTAGACAACAATATATTACAAACTAACCCAGATTTATTTGTAGCATTAATACAAGTTGCACAACCTTTAGCAAGTATTGAGTGGCATACAGATACACACTCTAGCTATGACCAACCGGGATCAGAGGATCCATATGATGTTATAGGAATTACACTATACCTTAATAAAGAGTGGAATCATAATTGGGGAGGTTATTTTTGTAGTAAAGAATCAAAAGAAAATACGCAGGGAGTTTTCGTTCAACCTGTTTATAATAGGTTAGTAATAAATGATGGACTAGAGCCACATGCTGTTACACCTATAGATAGATCTGCTGACGATAGAATTACTATACAGTTATTTGTCAGCAGAAGCAGCATTAATGGAGTATACCTAACATGACAAGCCCATATATATTTGATATTAAAGATTACAAAGATTACGAAAATTTAGATCGTGCACGGGTATTGTATAAAGAAGAATTAGATATGTTTATGCAAGATTACAGTATTGTACAAGACATAGGAATGGATCTCGACGAAATGTACAGAACCGGTGTTAAAGACAACTGGAGGACAATACCTATTATTAATTCAGAACCCGGTGGTATGCATTTTAGAGAAAAGTTTCCAAAAACACTAGAAATGATTCAAACTTGCAGAGGAATAACTAATTTCTCTATGAATTTTATTAGACCCAAAGGGGTAATAGTTCCGCATCAAGACCCTTATGACATTATCGACGGTGAAGAAATAAAACATTATAATTGTGTAGCAGGTGTTGTTATACCAACAACTGACGTAAACGAATGCGGCATGAAAATAGATAACGAAATTAAATATTTGCATGAAGGCGAATGGTTTTGCTTTCATCCAGATGCTAGACACGAAGTATGGAATAAAACAAGTAATTACAGACTTAGTGTAATTGCTACTATTGACAGGAGATATTTTAAATGAGTTTTAAAGGATTAGTACCAGATACACAACCAGATACTGTTTATCCAGCGCCACCCCATTGGGACTATGGCACTATCGTTGATGGCGAAAAAATAGTAGATCCTATATTACATTTTGGATGTTTTGTATTAGGTTACAATCGACATGACATTATTGATCATGTAACTGAGAAACTTAAAACTATAAAACCAGAAATAGCAGAACTTGCATTTATGAGAGACGATAAGCCTAGATTAAATCAAGCTAGTGTCTTATTAGCAGACAAACTATTCGAAATTAGTGAGGGCTACCGAAGCTTTTACGCCTTGTCTGGAAGTGACGCAAACGAAGGAGCTGTTAAGCTCGCATTTGCATATCAGCATACTAAAGGCAATTATAACAAAAAAAGAATAGTTAGTTTTGAAAAAGCATATCACGGCAGCACACTACTTACTAGTAGTCTAGGCGCAGATAACTTAATGGAAAATGCTCTTTATCATATGGATGCTTACCAAGGAGTTACACGTATTCCAAGAGACTTTGAATATTCTCCAGATGAGTGGAATGACGTTAGTTGCATCGTAGTAGAATCTTGTTCCTACGGCGGCAACATGGATCCATGCACTACAGAATTTTGGAATAAACTCACACAGATACAACAAGAGCATGATGTTATATTAATTATTGATGATATCTTTATGGGTGGCGGAAAATCAGGAAACTATATTGGTTGGAAAAACTTACCTGTAAAACCAGATATTTCGACAATGGGCAAAGCTATTACAGCAGGTACTTTTCCTTTAAGTTTAGTTTTGTATAATGATAGAATACACAATGCATTGCCTAAGAACTTTAATTGGACACATGGATTTACTTACACTTATTCAATGCCTGGAATACTCAGTGCTCTTAAATATATAGATATTTTAGAAAAAGAACAAATACTTGCTAACCATTATACATTAAAAGAAAAAGCAAGAGCTGTATTTTTAAAAGCAGGTTATCAAATAATTAATACGTTTGGATTGCACTTTATGATTCGTAATAACAATGACGATCAAATGTTGTACGTAATACCTTTAAATGCAACAGATGAGTATTTTGATGTACTTTTAAAAAATCTCTCTACGTGATCCTTCACGAGAAACGTCAAGAGTTAAGCAGTGTATTCCTGATTCCCAGTAAGTACCGTGTCGCATTTGCACGCTTTCGCACTCAATTCCATGTGAGTTTAACATACGAAAAAGTTCAGGAATCTCTCTACTAAACAATATTAGGTTATGATCTAGCACAAGTACATTAGTATCAAAATGAATTTCTTGATCATAGCCGCGCCATTTGTCTAGATATGTTTCGAGCCATTCTTTGCTATAAATTCCTTGTGTGTTTTTAAAATCTATAGCATAGTCCTCTATAATAGAATAGCTATCTTGTAAATAAGACCCTATTTCTATTATTTTCTTGTCCTGCAAATAACTAGGCACCCAGCTCTTATTGTCGCACACAATAGTTTCGTCGTTTACAAAAAAGAAACCGTGATCAATATGACCCCATCCATTCATGCACTCGCTGTCATTTGCAATAATTTCGACATCTTTGATATTACGGTGACACCATTCTAGGCCTTTACTAGTACCTGGGCCTTGTGTGTTGGTTATTAATTTATCACCAGCTTTATACATAGTAGCAGTGTGCCATAATATTTTTTCTTTTAACATATCATGATAAACTTCTTTACCGTCAATCCACCATTTTGTAGTAGGATCTAAATTAACAAGATTTGGCGAAGGTTGCGCAATCCAATTATAGCCTTTGTCAAATAAATCTTGAAATATTTTATAAAAACTTAATCCGTCAAAGTAACGGTCGGTAAGACTTGTATATGTTTGATAGATAGTTTCGTCTATAACAATATATTGATCTCTAGGTACTAGCGGACTGTTAGGAAGTTGTATGTCAAATGAGCTTAGATGTGTTTCTTTGGGAGGAATTAATGTAGGGCGTGTTACGTTACAATTATAAGACTTTATTTTTTCTTCTAATTTTAATAAGTCTTCTTTGGTTTCTTCTAGTATTAGATTAAATCCGCTAACACTATCAGAGTCAATCAAATGATCAAAGCTGCCAGGGTCGTGACAATCACCTAGTATTACATCAGTTAGTTTGTCCCATTCTGTCCATATAGCCATATGCAAGTATCTCCTTTAAGTAGTCTTGATCCCAGTAAGAATAGTAATCAGTTTTACTTAGTTTGTTTCTTGCAGAATCAAGTTCTGTTTTGGCTTGAACAATAATTAAAGGATAGTGTCCGTTGCCTGTTTCAATACCTTGTATGTATGTTTTTTTATCTGGGTGATCTGGAAGGAAATAATACTCTTTATGTTTATTATGCAAGTTGTCACATAATAATTCTAAGTCATTAGGTGTAGAATTAACACTAGTTTCGCAAACAATTGTAAGTTCCGAAACACAAGGCTCAAAAATTTCTTCGTTTAGTTTTTCTGTTTTTATAACTTTAGGAAGTGCTTTAGCAAAAGGACATATTGAATGATTATTTAATACATCTTGTGGTTGTCGTATACGCATCAACCACTGTGATATATTATAGTCTATCTGATCAGACACCTACAGCTATTTCTCTCCATCCGCTGTCTAAGTATACAACCATACTTTTAACACCGTTACTTAGTGGGTTCCATGTAGCTCCGTCTGCAATAGCAATCATGCCGTCAACTGGCGTACTAGGGGCGCTTGTTAGCACTTGTAGAGCCATTGCTCCGCCGATATCTAGTGTAGCTCTTGCTTGTGCAAGATCTCGTCCGACACTAAGTAAACCTTGACTGTCTAATGTTAATGCATTTGATGTATTATTAGGGTCGCCATCTGGCACAGTAATGAATGCAATAGCACCTGGAACATTAGTGCCAGATACAGTTGCATTAGGATCTAAATAATGTATTACTGCTGTAGATGATGTGTAGTCAGCGCTGGTATCTTCGTATGCTGCAAAATATTGAGCATGTAAAATATCTCCTGCTTGTATAGCTACAGGTGCTTCTAATGTTCCTCTAGATGAGTTGATAACAACTTCTTGGCCAGTATCGCCGTTGGTTATTCCATAGTATCGTGCTGTAATTCCAGGTTCTGGGTTCCATTGAGCGATAATAATATTTTCAGTACTGTTAGAAAATCCAATGTTTATTCGATCGCCGGTAGTAGTAAGATAACCGTCTCCGATGAAATCTACAGAAGTAGGACTAATGCTATTATTAATACCGTCTACTATTAAAGTACTATCGTCGCCGAAAACACTACCAGTTAAATCACTTTCAATTGAGTTAGTTAATATACCTGCTGCTGTAAGTATTCCGCCTACCTCAACATTGTCTGTTATTTCTACACTACCTGCAACTTGAAGGATACCGTCACCCGCTGCCATACTGTTTGTAGTAACACTATCAGATGTAATATTTCCAGTTGCAGCAACAATGTCTCCTGTTGACGTAATGTCGCCTGTATTAATTTGACCGATTGTAACATTGCCAGTTACATCTAAATCACCAGTACTAAAAATATTTGCTGCTGTAAGATCACCTGTTACGCCACTATAGACTACAGTACTACCAGAAACAATATTTCCGCCAACATCAATATTGCCGGTTATATTAGCATTTGCTATATTTAAACTTGAAGTAGTAGCATCATAAATTACACTGCTGTCTGGTGAAATGATGCTATTACTAACTTCTAAATCACCAACTGATGCAGTTGTTTCTACATTGATAGCTACTGCATATACATCTTTCCAAGCACCACTTGGAGCGCCTAGATCGTAATTACCATCAGCATTAGGAATTAAAGAGCTACCGATCTGTCCACCAACAATAACGTTATCGTCTACAGCATCACCTAAATTAATATTACCTGTTGCAGTAATAGTACCGTTAATATTAATATTACCAGTACCGGTAATGTTATTTCCGTTTAAATCCATGTCTGACGACAAAGTTGGATCTGTGTCGTTAACTAGTGCGCCCGATACTAAAATACCGCCCTGTGCTAGTGTAGGACTGGGTGATATCTTACCTCCGACAAATAACTGATTAGTATCAGTTGCATATATAAGTTCGCCTTCTGAGGGCGTAATACTTTGTCTTTCAGCGTCGGTACCGCGTCTTATCTGTAAAGCCATTTATGTAACTCCTGGAATTCCTTGTTGCAAGTATTTATGCCTTTTCAACGATAAGTCATCTTCTTTTCTTAAGAAACTGTGCAGTACGTTTCTTTATATCTCTTTTAACTCGAGCAGTATCTAATCTAAAATCTACACTTTGAATAACATCTGCGTATTCGTCGAAAAGAGACTCGATAGCTTCTTCTAGATCAATATTTTGAGAATTTTTCTGTGTATCAATTTCCCATATCTTACCATCTTCAAAGGTAACTAATATAGTTTGTAGATACTGAAGAGGAACGACATCAATGTCTACATCCTTAAATACTTCAGGCCAATGGTCAATAACTTCTTGTGGTAATTTCTTACTATCAGGCACTTTCTGCAGACTTCGCTTTGGCTTTTCTTTTAGTTGGTACTAATTCTTCAGCTTGTCTACGTAGCGCAGCCGCTTCCTTACTTAAACGATCTGCATCGCTTCTGTATTGTGCCGCTAGGTCTGCATCAGTTAATGGTGCTGCCTCTGTTGTCGCAGGCTCAACCTTATCAAAGTCAACCACTTCAGTAACAACTTGTCTGTCAGCTACTTCTTGCGCAGCCGACTTTTGACCAGCATTAGGATCTTGCATTGCAAGATCTTCCACTGTAACACCAGCTTGTTGTGCAATTATTTGATTAAGTTCTCCAAGATTAACTACAGATTTAGTATCCGGAGTCATTTCTACGTCAGCAGATGATACTTTAACCATTTTACCAGTAGCATGGAATGCAGCAAGCATGTTACGTCCATCCGAAAGCTGTGTTCGTGACATAACTTCAGCAAACTCTTTTGCTTGTTGACCTGCATCTGACTCTACAGTTTTCATCAATACATCGTGGTCAGCAGTTTCTAAATTCTCTGTAGTTACAACTATTGAGCTTTCTGGCTCACCTGGCACTACTCTATATGCCACAATAACTCTTCTTTTATTTTTGACCATTCGGCCTACATGCTTAATTGCCATATTATTCTCCTTGAGATTGTGCTGTTACTTGTGTTAAAAATGAGTCTAACTTATTATAAACTTGTCCAACTGACATAAGTTCGTTTCCTTTAAACGCACCACGTTGTGTTGAAACATCGATAATTTGTTTGATTGCTTGCAAGTCTTGCACTGTTAATTCTGCACTATTTTGTGCCTGTTCTTCAGATGTTGCCGCCTCTGGTGCTGCTGCTTCTTCTGATGCTTTAACTTCTTCAGACATTTATATTCTCCTATAGTTATTAAAATGCTCTACTATATTTACTTGTATTTCAAATGTGGACAAGCCAAAGTGAAATAAGAAAGTTCTTTAGGTTCTTCAAAACCAATTCTTACTAGATTTTGATAAGATACATTATGATCAAAATTAAGTGCTTTTCCGTAATAAAATCTACCACGTAAGTTTTTAGTAATCCACTTAATAATAGTTTCTTCTAGATTGTAAGAAAGATTTAGATCAATATATTCAAAATGAGGAGGCAAAAGTTTAAGTTGCCTTGCCTCAAAAAAGTTTAGTGCATTTGGCTCTTTTGTTTTAGCCATTTACAAACTCGTAGTGCGCAGTCTGTCCGAAAGGTGCCTGCAGATTTTTATCATGGTGTGAGTGAATAATAAACACTGTATCACAGTAGTTTTCATCACCCCAACTATCCCAAGCATAACCATCTGTGAACATAATGAACTTTTTAGGCACATAGCCTGTTTCTTTCATATATGTCCAATTAGCCATAAAGTCAGTGCCGCCACCGCCCATAATTTCGTAGTCCGACAAGTCTTCACTGCCATCTGCATTAAAGTCTTGCTCGTTGTATACTTTAGTATCAAAGCACCAGATTTTAATCTTATAGTCTCTGTACTCGTCCATAATACCTTTGATTTCGCCTAAGAAGTCTGCGGCTTGATCGTTACCAATTGAACCACTCATATCTAGTGCAACAGCAAGATCAATTGTTTCAGCAAAGTCCATACCAGGCAAAATAGCCCCGCTCATTTGACCTTTACGGCTTGGACGACTAAACGTGTAGTCATCGCGGATACTGCTTTGGATTTGCTGACGTAACAGTTGACGCCAGTTCATCTTAGGCTCTGTTAATTGTTTAATAAGACGTTGCACACCTGCTGGTGTATTGCCTGCACCTGCCGCTTGTGCCGCACTAAGCATACCTTCTTTGATCTCGTCTTTGATCTGCTTCATCTCTTCGTCTGAGTACTTTGCAGGACGCTTACTTACAGTATTACCGTTACCATCTTTGGTTTCTTCGCCTCCGTCACTGTCGCCATCACCGTCCATATCAAGGTGCTCGTCTAGCATTTCGCCCAGTTGCTCTAAAAACTCTTCACCGTTCTTTTTAGCCTCTTTAAAAAGTTCATCGTATACTTCTTCTGAAGTCCACCCTTCGAATTTAAAATCTTGAAAACAGTCTACAATCTTAGGCGTCTTGCCGATACCATCACGTACTAACAGGTTGTTAACAATGTAGTCAGCGGCAATGTTGTAGAGCATAGGGTTGCGATCTGCTCCGTGCCAGTCGCGTCGTCCTAAGTGATCAAATACCATGTGTAGTATTTCGTGTGCAACAACAAACTCAATTTCTTTATTGTCCATTGCATTAAAGAACTGAGTGTTGAAATATAAATTACGACCGTCTACAGCCGCAGTAGGCAACCAATCATCTGCTGCCATAATGCGCAAACGTGTAGCCATATTACCAAAGAACGGATGACGCAACAGTAGACCTACACGAGCAGTAATGATACGGTCGAGTACGTCTACACGCATATCTTCGAGTGCTTCGGGTGTAATATTAGGATCAGGCGACCATTTTTTAAGCTTGCTTGCTGTATCTTTAGTAGCCATGTCTTACCTCATTTGCTTGTTTCTATAGTATAATTATAACACTATTTACAGGAGATGTCAACCGAGAAAAGAAAAAGTGAGCCTTTTGGGCTCACTTTTATGCATTAAGCGGCTGATGCAGCCTTAATGTACTTGCCAAAACGCTCATGGAACTCGTCAAAGCACTCAAGCTCGTCTGGATCAAGTGGCAAGCTATACTGTGTTAGTGCAAGCTTAATACCCATAACAACTAGCTCGGTGTCAAAATTATCCATTGTAAAGCGTAGGAAGTTGTTGACTTTTTCGTCAAACTTTTTATCACCAGCATCACACAGTTCTTTAAGCTCGTAGCATAGCGACACAGTCAAAGAATACATAGCACTAATTTCTTTAGACTTCATCTCTTTGACCTTACCAGTAAGGATATCGCTTGGGTTAGGCATTTGCGATGCAATCTTACGGTGTGCCATAAACTTAACTGCAAGACCTTCGCCAATAGCACCTGCTACAAGATCTGTAGTAGTGCCTTCGTCAACACCGTCATCTAACAGTTCTGATACAAATGACCATGAACGAGGCGTAGCAAACGAGCGACTTGGTGACTTAGGGTCAAAGTCATACAAGTCTTTCTTAGCAAATGTCAAGTAACCTACTACGTCTTGGTGCTGTTTATTGTCTACTGCCCACTGGAACCAGTCATCAAAGCTAACAGTAAGTTCTAAGTGGATAAAGCGGTTAGCCAACGGAGCAGGCATACGATATGTAACACCTTTGT
>ERZ1048068.1274-NODE-1274-length-19694-cov-5.321910_pt1 | contig 19694 bp, 13 predicted proteins | sample MGYA00383098_ERZ1048068 | MGnify/ENA primary metagenome ERZ1048068 (study PRJEB29581, sample SAMEA5548368) | metagenome | biome: marine; feature: coastal; material: water | depth 1 m | study: Short-term variability in the microbial, nano- and picoplankton... | reverse complement strand
GTGATCTATTTTTATTGGCAATATATTTCATTAATTCAGCCTTTCTAGGATATTTGGTATATCCTTTGATGCATCGTTCTCTCGCGTATTTACGAAGGCCTAATACAGTTTGTTTCATGTTGGGAGCGGGTTTAGGAGCGGGTTTGGGTTTCGGGGCGGGCTTGGGTTTCGGGGCGGGCTTGGGTTTCGGGGTGGGTTTAGGTTTGCGAGCGGGTTTAGGTTTGCGAGCGGGTTTAGGAGTTGGCGTGGGTTCTTCAAACTTAACATTTCCAATATTTTCGCGTGTAGGTTGTTTAAATTCAAGTCTAAGTTTATTGAGCAAATGTTCCTTTTTAAGTCCGGAAATATATTTAATTTTATGTTTAGAAGCAAGTTTTCTAAGATTTGTTAATTTAAGAGCATTTAAACTCTGTGGTGAAGGTGTTGGTAGTTTTTTCTGTAAATTTCTTTCCATTTTGGACCATTTTGAACGCATACTTTCATTTTTTACACATTTTGTTCCGAAACAGATTCCTCTTTGGGTCAGTGATGCATGAACAAAAAAGTTAAATTTCTGCTGAGTAATTCTTTTTGGTAAAGAATTTTCTTCGATTTTAATTAACATCTCCATTGCAAAATTAGTTGCATAACCGACACAAACTCCATATGGATCACCAAGTTGTAAGGAAGGTCCCTTGTATATGAAAAGTTTAGTGCAATTGTATTTATTTTGTAGGTATTTAAAAATATTTTCATCTAATTTTAATCCATTTTCACCCCATGCATTAAACGCGAATAAGGTGTCATTATATTTCACTGCTGAAATTGCATGTGCCGAATGCAGTATGTCGGGTGAATATGGACGCACTACTATAAAAATACCGACAACCGGGGATGATTGGTGGTAATTAAAATTACTGTGTTTACCGACTATCCATTTTTGCCGGGGAATGCCACGGAGAGGGTTATATGTTCTTGTCGCAGGTTGATCATTTTTAAATTCCCAACTATCAATTGGTGGTGCTTTTTTACCAACAAGTGTTTGGTATTTTCTTTTAAATCTATCATATGTTCCAGATTTATCTGACGTCATGAATTTATAATCACATGTTTTATCTTCTGCAACCATCTTAAACGTTCGTATGTTATATATTAGTAAGAATAAAAAAAATGATTACCCTTCATAAGTTAGTGAAAAAGTTTCCAAATCACTACCTTATAAATAGATATAAAAAACAGATAGACGAAAGTTGGACAAAAGGGCGATATTATCTAGGAGGTCAAGTTCCTCTTCATATTGATGATGATATAACACCAGGTATAATTCTAGATGTAAGTGAAAAACTTTTCTTATGTCCTCAAGATGTTGCGAACTCATGGGAGATGGCATCTGTTCAACGAGCCCAATCTGATTTTATAGAATTTCAGCATCTAATGGAAACTTATAAAAGAGTTGTAAAATATGATGGCCTTTTCAGAGCATTGGTTTTTTGGATCGTACCTTCTCGAAAACGCGCAACAGAAAAAGTCTGGCATCCTGGCAATCTTTGCATTGTGAACGATGAATTAGTTATTAAAAAATAAAAACGTTTTATGTGTAAGTAGAAATGGAGAAAATCGCATTTCTAAAACATAATGGTTCCCTAAACACAGTTGACAACAGTGTTATTTTTTATGGTCTTCATTTTAAGAATGTGTGTGCAGCCACGAAAACTTTAAAAGATCTCATACCCGGGCAGGTATATTATATGTGGTGTTATAATTACCATACAGGTCTTATAAATGACATTACAAAAGAAGTATACATAGATAACAGATGGATGCCAAATGAACAATTTGCAGAATCTTATATTGACACAAAAAAATAAAAGTTTTGTTATATTAAAATAAGATGCCGACACCAGTGAGTAAATTGCAAAGTATTTCTAAAAGAACCAAAATTCCTTATAAGGTTTTAGAAGAAGTTTACAAGAAAAGTTTAACAAAAACACCAAAAGGTAAACGTTCACCCACGACAAAGGCGAAACGTAATATTGATTTCTTTATCAGGGATGGATGTTCTTTTAAATTGTATCCAGACCTTGTAAATAAGGCTATCCGACAAATGTCTCAATCTGATGTCAAATCTTGGTGTGAAAAACAGATAAAGAATTAGGACAATTATACTACCAGAAAGGCATGCTACGTGTTAAGAAACTATCAGAAAGTGCCGCATTACCTGTTCGTGGTTCACCTGGAGCCGCTGGATACGACTTAACTTCGACTGAAAGTCATATTATTCTACCAGGGCATCGTGCGGTTGTTGGGACTGGGCTCGCTGTCGAAGTTCCTCCTGGAACATACGGGAGGGTTGCACCTCGTTCGGGGCTTGCTGTGAAGAGTGGCATTCAGGTTGGTGCGGGGGTTGTTGACAGTGATTATCGTGGTGAAGTTAAGGTCGTCTTATTCAATCAAGATAATACAAAGAGTTATACTGTAAAGCCGGGATATCGAATTGCTCAATTGGTTCTGGAGAAAATTGAGTATCCAGACGTTGAGGAGATTAAAGACGAACTAGATAGTACAGAAAGGGGCGATGGGGGATTTGGATCAACCGGCGTTACGAAAGAAGCAATTGGCAAATAATAAGAAACGATCAAACCAGAATGCATATTCTCAAAAACATATACGAAATTTAGAAAAAATATTTGAGAATAGTAATAATAATGGGGAAGGCGAAAATAGGTCCAAAGGGAGGCGTTTATGTGCTAACAAAATCAGGAAACAAAAAGTATCTAAAAAATAGCGATTTCTGTGGCCCCGCCGGTGGGGCTGGTCCTACAAAGTTTCCGGTAAATACAGAGAAACGTTGTAGGGCTGCTTTGAGTTATGCTCGCACTGCACCAAATCCAAATGGAATTGTAAGGTGTGCCTTGAGTAAGGCTAAAAAAATGGGATGGCGTTGTGGGATGGCTGTGCCAAAACAGACCTGTGGGTGTGGGATTTAAGAAGAAGTTAAATTGGCGTTTGCACTTAATACAAAATTTTCCACTGTATTATCTATCAAAAGTATTTGATTAATTATTTCTTTTAATCTTTCCAATACATCGTCATAAGTAATAGCAGTTTCAATTCCTATACTTGAATTGAAAGTACTAATTTCAGATGTAGAACACGATGACAAGGGTTGAACACTTTCTTTGTTCAATAAAATACTGCGAAACAATTCATTTAATTTATTTTCATCCATTATTATAATATAATGAATACAAATATTTTTATATTATGTTGTATTTCGTTAGCGGTTTCATTAATGTATATAAAAAAACAATCTAATTTATTACATTCTGCTACAGAGCATCTAAAAACTATACCAACTTCTATAAAACTTGTTGATGATAGTGAACCACCGACATACAGAACTGTTCGTAAAAAAAATTATATCACAATAAATGGCGATTCAAATATGGTTACTTATCAATTTAATAAAACTTTAAAGAATGTTCAGAATATCGAATTAATATCAGCGACAGTCCCAAGATCTCAATACAGAATTAACGAACTAAATGATAAAATGTATGTTCAAATAGATAATAACACTCCTTATAAAATTTCATTAACAAATGGTGTGTATCTAAATATTTCTGAAATATTACTAGAAATTAATACACAATTATATCTCCATGTGATAGAACCTGAATTTGGTTTAAATGATGTAACAACTACCAATTATCTTAATGTGGTTGCTGATAATATGAATAAACATTGTATATTTTTAACAAATTTATCAAATACTGTTACAATAAATTTCACTTCAACTTTAAACACTCCTAAAAAGATTTTAGGCATTTCTGATTCAGTTGGTGAAATTATATTAAATGAGACAATGAATAGATCAAATGCATTTATGCAGGGATGTTATTCATATATTCATAATTTATATAGATTAACTGGTAGTATTGTTAATAATTTACCAAAAACATATTACGACAATCTTTTAATGTATCCAAAATCGTTTCCTTATGATTTCTCTAGTTGGAAAATACATGAAGGAACAAATAGATTAAATATTTCGCAACAGTTGTATCTTGATGTTACGATAGATAATATATCATATTGGGATGGTACAAATATTTTGAATAGAATATATGTAGATGAATTACTACCTGTAAGTGTGTATGATAGAAAATATCCTACATATAGAACACTTAGTGATCCATATTTAAAATTAGACAAAATTACATTGAGATTTCATTCAATTACTGATGAAGGTAATACAGAGAATAGATCATATGAAGATATTCATTCTAAAAAAAACCCATATGATTTCAATGGTTTAGGTTATTCTTTACAATTAGAAATCATCACCAAAAATAAAGAACTTATAATATAATAATGGATCATCTATACGGATATGCACACGATGCATCTTTTAATTATAAAGATTTTGATAATCAGATCGCGACAATAGATGAACTATTTCAATTTGAAATGGAAGAGTTCAAGGAAAAAATAAAACATCAACTATTAGATCAGCAAGATAATATCCACGAATACCACAATACATTTGACACTTTATATAGAGCATCTGAGCAGGTTCGTTTTCAGCAGAAATACCAGGCTACCGAACAGGCTAAAATGGCCGCCGAGGTGCATAAAAAGGAATTGGAAGACGCAATTTCAAAACGTTTTCATAAAACTGGTGCTAATATCGTTGAATTTAACCCTCCAGATATTCAGGTTAATGCAGATATCGAAAAATATTTCTTGGAATCTTTGGCAACTGGCATTCCTGTATTCGAACTTATTCCTCCGACAATTATGCAAAAAGCAATTCATATGTTTTCATCTTCATCCGAAGATACAAGTTCCGGAAATAGGGATGGTTTCACATCATCAAGTCAGGGTAATACTACAGATAGCGAGCACAGTGGTGCACTTAGTTCGCATGATAGTCATTCATCTAGTACAGGTACAAGTTCAGGTTCTAGTACAGGTACAAGTTCAGGTTCTAGTACAAGTTCAGCGGCACCGCATATACGAAGAAAACCTAACCGAGGGATCACAGTTAAAGTTGGTGGAAGAGTTGTCAAAAAGCCTAGCACAGTTGGTTCAAATTCTTCACAATCTATTGGAAGTGTTTCAAGCATATGCGATGAAGACCATATTGATGGAACGGTTACAACGACAACGACAACGACAACGACTTACGAGACTGATGAAGGTGTATATACACACACAACAGTTTCAAATGTACAGACAACCCATGAAGAGACTGATAATAATGAAACTACATGCGTGCGAACATCAAACGTCACTGTAATTTATGATACGCCTACAGAGGATCCTATAACATATAATGAAATTTCCACTATAGAGGAAGTTGTAACAGAAGTTTCTGATACTGTTACAACAACAGAAAGTACCTCCAATATACAGATAACATATGATACACCAGCATCCGATGATTCGGTTATCTACACAGAAACAAAAGAAGTTGATGTAACAGAAACAAAAGTTTCAGATACAGCAGTAACTACAGAAAAAACTGCAAATGTACAGATAAGTTATGATTCATCCAACGTTGATTCAGATTATTCATATATTTCAAATGTAGAAACTTTTAAAGATGGTTCTGTGTACGAAAAAGAAATAGATGTTCAAATAAATTACGAAACATCAAACGAGACAAGTATATACACACATTCTTCCAATATAGAAGGCTCATATGAAAAAACATCAAATACAACATCGTACAGTAAAGTTGTAGAAACAGAAATATCACAGGATAACAGTATTACAGGAACTATATCAAATGTTAATATAAATACAAACACGAATTCAAACAACGAAGTAACCTACATACGCACTTCAAATATATATACGGAAGTAGATGATGTGCCGATTTCTTATTCAAACACAACATCAGAATGTCAGTCAAATATAGCAAGCGGAACGCCGGATTGTGAATATTTTTCGGATGTTACTTATTTATAAAAAAATAAATGTTACTAATATAATAGAGAATGGCAACAACCTCAAATTTATGGCTTGGTTATAGTAGTATTGATTTTGCAAATGTGGTTGAAAAAAATTTAATTCAAGTGTCTAATGTAGATCATTATTTGAATAACGTTGAATATGTAGTCGATATCCATCTAACAAAATCATCTTTATCTAAAATGTTATCAGATGTATGTATTACATATGCAAGTAATAATATTGTAGATTTTCAGAAAACATTATTACCAGATGGTACATCTACAGATATTTCAAACGTATTTACTCTTCAGAAAAATAATGGCAAATCATTTAACATCAAAAAGGGTGAGGAGGTAATAGGTAGAATGCCTGCAACACTCCGTGGTAAATATGCTCAACATGTGAATGAGGGTGCAGACAATATTAAATTAAATTTAGGTGACTATCCTATAATTTCAAATGTAGATGGTATGAATACATTTTTACCATTATTTTATGATGAAAATGGTGTCCAAAGTATATATCATGATGCGAGAGTAAAATTAAACAAACTCGAAGACGACAGTTACAATAACCATAATCTCGTAATGTCTGCGATCCCAAAGGCAATAAGTGCACAATTGCAGGGATTTGCGAGCGATGAAAATATATTAAGACTTGTCTCAACACAAAATACATATTACAATTTATTAACATATGCACTCCATGGAAGTTTAGACGAAAATGGCAACAAAGTAGACCTCGCCGATTCAATTTCTGGATGCGATGTAACAAATGGGAATACATATTCGGTTTATGATTTAATTTCAGGTGAAGAAACACCTGACAAAAAGGCAACGGACAACCCAATTGGACATTATATTATTTCACATTTATTCAATCAACTGCCACCAGTTGGTGACAGACTTGGTGGATATCAAGATACAGACTCATTATGGACTTTAGCAAATATTGATGGAATTCCACACGGTGACACTGTTGTACTTTCAAATGCCGCAGCGATAACAAATACAATCAATTTACAATTTATCTTAAAAACGAAAATGACTTTAATTTCTCGTGATGGGGAAGAACTAAATAGAACAGGCAAATCACCCGCGCACGCAGAAGAAGGAGAGGTCCAGATATTATTTAATCTTTTATTCGACCGTCCAGATACTGTATATGACAGTTCGACATCACTTACGGTTTCCGATGAGGGTACAGAAATAACTGCCGATTTCGCAAATTATTCAACATTATCTATCCCTTCGGGTGCTATAAATAACGGGACAACTGTTGATGTAGGAATGGCAGTTGTCGAAAAAGCAAATGTCACCAATACTTCATTTGTTCTCAAGTTGGATGACATTGATACAGATGTTGTGGTTGAGGAATATTTAACACCCATTGTAGAATTAACACCACACAACACAAATTTTAATGAAGATGTTTCATTAGAAATACCATACAGCACAGCGGGTCTAGTCGAAGGTCAGACTATTTTAATATTGAAATTGTCAGACGACACGGAGCAACAGTGGAATGTTATTGGTAGTTTTGATTATGATCCAGATGATTTACCAATTGCAACAATTGATATGAATTCATTTTCGTATTTAACATTTTCGACATATGAAACCACCGGCGCACCTCCACCACCCCAAAGTATCACGCTCGGAACAGTTACACATAATAGCGTGTCACTATCATGGCCACTCGTTTCCGGTAATCCAAACAAATACACAATTGTGACAAGTGATCCAAACCTCCCAAAACAAAATACAACAAATTTATCTTATACATATTCTGGTTTACAGTCAAATACTGAATACACATTTTCAGTTGCTAGCGTTTCAACTGCTGAAATCGAAGGATCTGCCAGAGAAAGTAGTTCAATTGTGACGGGACCTGGTGCTGTTCAGAACCTAACATCTTCAAATATTACAAATAATCGTGTTTCAGTTTCATGGGACACAGCAAACGGAGCAACTCGTTATTTATTAAATTCAACTGGTCCAATTACCGGATACTATGTTAACGAACCAACAACATCACAATTGGTTCAGGGACTAACCGGAAACACAGAATACACATTAAGTGTACAGTCTTTGAGAGGTAATGGTGTCAATACTGTTTATGGAGATACCACATCTACCATAAGTATAAAAACTGCTCCAGATCCAGTTTTAAATTTGAGTACTTCAAATGTAAAAGATAATACGATACAACTTTCATGGGATGCGCCATCAACTGGAGGTGTGTCAACATATAGAATTGTACCAACTGGTGGAAGTCTTTCAAACGTTAGTGTAAGCGCTCCAACTACAACGTACAAATTTGATAATATTCCTCCAAACACTTCATATGATTTTACAGTCGTCTCTATCAATAGTGATGGTCTTGTTGGTGGGTCGGCTTCCTTAACAGGTGTTATGACTGGTCCCGCACCAGTTAACAATCTTACAAATACCAGTGGTACGGATACATCTCTAACGTTAGAATGGATTGGATCTGCTGGTGCGAACTTGTATTCTGTAACAGATGGGTCTAACATCCAAACTACAAATTCATCTAATATCACAATTTCCAATTTAACTGCTAATACATACTATGATATTACAGTAACTGCATATAACGATGCAGTGCAAGGTGGTTCATCGACATTAACCAATCTTATAACTGCACCAGCCGCAGTAAATGACCTCGCGATATCAAATCTGACAGGTCCTTCGTTAACATTATCATGGACAGGTGCGGACGGTGCCACCAAATACCAAATTATCACAGATGATGGTACAAATCAGACAACAGTTGAAACAGCCAATACATATTATGATTTTACAGGTCTACAGACTGCAACCACATATGATTTTACAGTTACTTCATACAACGGGGATAACTTGGTTGGTGGTTCCACTACACTGAACGACGTTTTTACATCACCTAGTGCAGTAACAGATTTAACCGTTGGTACTGTAACAGACACAACTATTTATCTTTCGTGGACAGGTGCAAACGGAGCAAATAATTATTACGTAACAAATGGTTCAGATACTCAAACCACAACTTCAAATAACATAACGTTTAATGGATTAACGGCGAATACTTACTACACACTGAAAGTTACTTCATATATCGGTAATGAAATAGAAGGCTCCAATGTTTCCACTGCACCCATTTTAACAGCCCCAGCAGCCATTACTGGTCTAACAAGTTCTGATATAGATCATGTTTCCCTAACACTTTCGTGGACAGGTGTAGATGGAGCCACAGACTATTATATTTCAGAATCCAATCTAACTACAAGGGTTGTGCAGGGAACATCAAACACTTTTGACGGTCTAGTTCCAAACACAACCTACAATTTCACAATAAAATCCTATAACGGCGACTTGGAAGGTGGGTCGCTAACATCTGGAAATATAACAACTGCCCCAGCGGCTGTCACTGGTCTTACAGGTTCCGATGTAGACCACGATTCCCTAACACTTTCGTGGACAGGTGCAGATGGGGCCGTGGGATATAAACTTACACCTACAGCTGGTTCAAACACATTCACACCATTCGTAATTACTAGCAACACATTTACATTTTCGGGCTTAAATGCAAACGAATTACATATTTGTGAAGTTGTTTCGATTAACAGTGATGGAATAGAAGGCGGTTCGGCAACACTCAGCGGTTCGCCAACTCACAGTTATTCTAGCACCGTAAATGGGTTTAATGATATTACAGTTAGAAATGGTTATTTGTATGATACTTCTAGCACCACTTATGGTGCACAAGTATTTTCACAACTTACAGATTGGGTAAATGTTATCGAAACTTCGAGTACCAAGACAGGTGAAATTAAAGATTCAGATGAACGTACTGGATCATTTATTGATATGAATATTCCGTCTGAAATTCAGGCAAGTGTAACTGCTTCATACCAAGAAGGGTTTTATTTAGAAGTGCAAGTTAATAATTCATCTATCACCCACATAAATCCAAGTAAATTTAGATTTTTACAAAATGATATAGATAGAGTTACACCTAATAACATTATGTTAATAGGTAAGGAACTTCCTTCATCTCAATGGACATACATAAAAGAAAAAACAAATATTGATGAAACTACAGACTGGATTGATACTGACACAATAAGCGTATCTGGTAAATTCAGTATCTTTAGAATTTACCTGGATGCGAGTGACTGGGGGTCTCGTGGTGTAACTATGACTGATTTTGATATTATTGGAGATGGTTACTTACGTTCACGTGATGCTGGGAAGGGTATATTAACTGCCCCGGGTGTACCCACCGGTCTTCAGTACACAGACAGAACTGAAGATTCTATAACACTTCAGTGGAACAGTGTTGATGGCGCAAACGCATATTCTGTGACAAATGGGTCATCAACCAAATTTGTATCAACTACAAATACAATTATTTATGATCAATTAGATGGTAATACATCGTACGATTTTACAGTAACTTCATACAATGACGCACTCGCTGGTGGTACATCCTCAATCACAAATAGTACAACTGCACCAGACGAACCAGCAAATGTACAGAACCCAACTGTTACAGACACAACCGCCACATTAACATGGAATGTAGTAGATGGGGCATCCAAATACGTAGTAACAAATGGAACAAGTACTCAAAATACAAATACAAATAGTATTATATTTTCTGGTTTAACGGGGAATACAACATATAATTTCACAATAACATCATATAACGGTGATGTATTGGAAGGTGGATCTTATTTGAAATCTGGTATCTTAACAGCACCCACAGTTGTTACAGGATTATCCAGTTCTAGTATAGATCATGATTCCATATCACTTTCATGGACAGGTGCAGATGGGGCTACAGACTATTATATTTCAGAACCCAACCTAACTACTGAAATTGTACAAGGAACATCAAAAACTTTTAACGGTCTAGTTCCAAACACAACCTACAATTTCACAATAAAATCCTATAACGGTGACTTGGAAGGTGATTCGGTAACATCTGGAAATATAACAACTGCCCCAGCGGCTGTCACTGGTCTTACAGGTTCCGATGTAGACCACGATTCCCTAACACTTTCGTGGACAGGTGCAGATGGGGCCGTGGGATATAAACTTACACCTACAGCTGGTTCAAACACATTCACACCATTCGTAATTACTAGCAACACATTTACATTTTCGGGCTTAAATGCAAACGAATTACATATTTGTGAAGTTGTTTCGATTAACAGTGATGGAATAGAAGGCGGTTCGGCAACACTCAGCGGTTCGCCAACTCACAGTTATTCTAGCACCGTAAATGGGTTTAATGATATTACAGTTAGAAATGGTTATTTGTATGATACTTCTAGCACCACTTATGGTGCACAAGTATTTTCACAACTTACAGATTGGGTAAATGTTATCGAAACTTCGAGTACCAAGACAGGTGAAATTAAAGATTCAGATGAACGTACTGGATCATTTATTGATATGAATATTCCGTCTGAAATTCAGGCAAGTGTAACTGCTTCATACCAAGAAGGGTTTTATTTAGAAGTGCAAGTTAATAATTCATCTATCACCCACATAAATCCAAGTAAATTTAGATTTTTACAAAATGATATAGATAGAGTTACACCTAATAACATTATGTTAATAGGTAAGGAACTTCCTTCATCTCAATGGACATACATAAAAGAAAAAACAAATATTGATGAAACTACAGACTGGATTGATACTGACACAATAAGCGTATCTGGTAAATTCAGTATCTTTAGAATTTACCTGGATGCGAGTGACTGGGGGTCTCGTGGTGTAACTATGACTGATTTTGATATTATTGGAGATGGTTACTTACGTTCACGTGATGCTGGGAAGGGTATATTAACTGCCCCGGGTGTACCCACCGGTCTTCAGTACACAGACAGAACTGAAGATTCTATAACACTTCAGTGGAACAGTGTTGATGGCGCAAACGCATATTCTGTGACAAATGGGTCATCAACCAAATTTGTATCAACTACAAATACAATTATTTATGATCAATTAGATGGTAATACATCGTACGATTTTACAGTAACTTCATACAATGACGCACTCGCTGGTGGTACATCCTCAATCACAAATAGTACAACTGCACCAGACGAACCAGCAAATGTACAGAACCCAACTGTTACAGACACAACCGCCACATTAACATGGAATGTAGTAGATGGGGCATCCAAATACGTAGTAACAAATGGAACAAGTACTCAAAATACAAATACAAATAGTATTATATTTTCTGGTTTAACGGGGAATACAACATATAATTTCACAATAACATCATATAACGGTGATGTATTGGAAGGTGGATCTTATTTGAAATCTGGTATCTTAACAGCACCCACAGTTGTTACAGGATTATCCAGTTCTAGTATAGATCATGATTCCATATCACTTTCATGGACAGGTGCAGATGGGGCTACAGACTATTATATTTCAGAACCCAACCTAACTACTGAAATTGTACAAGGAACATCAAAAACTTTTGACGGTCTAGATCCAAATACAACCTACAATTTTACGATAACATCCTACAATGGAACATTAGTTGGTGGAAATGTATCAACAGGTAATATTATAACCGCACCGGGTGTTGTTATTGGTTTTAATTACACAAACCTGACTAGCACTAGTGTAGACCTGTCATGGTCAGCACCGACAAATGGTGCTTCAACTTATGACATCATTTATGGTGCAACAACAATTAATATTACAGGAACAAGTAAAACAATATCTGGCTTACAACCAGGTAATAATTATAATTTCCAGTTGAAAGCACTTAACTCGAACGGATTAAGTGGAGTTGCAGCATCTATTAATAACGTTGTACCTCCACCAGAGGCTGTTACTGGTCTTACAAGTTCTGGTATAGATCATGATTCCATAACACTTTCATGGTCAGGAGCAACTAGTGCGACGGATTATTATATTTCAGAATCCAATCTAAATACTGAAATTGTACAAGGAACAACAAAAACTTTTAACGGCCTAGGCCCAAACACAACCTACAATTTTACGATAACATCCTACAATGGTGGCTTGGAGGGTGAGTCGACAACATCTGGAAATATAACAACTGCACCAGCAGGTGTTTCTGGACTTGCGAGTTCTGGCGTTGATGAAACTTCTCTGACACTTTCATGGACGGGTGCAGATGGAGCAGATAAGTATGTCATTACTTCTGGCGGGGCCTTAACAAGTGTGACAATTAATGAACCATCAGCCTCACATGAATTCACAGGTTTAACTCCAAGCACAACCTACAATTTCGCGGTAACATCCTACAATGGTGACTTGGAAGGTGGGAGTAATATAATTTCAGTGACAACTGATACAGAAGTTGTCGCGAGGGCTGCATCGAGTGCCCAGATTCAATCATCTGAATCTGTTGTCGGAGTAACATGGAACACCATAAATACAGAATGGACTGCTGGTTCTAATGCAGTATCATATAGCCTAAGTACATCACCATCTGTGTCAGGATATCCAAAAAATACATCCGATACAAGTCACGAGTTTACGGGTTTAAATGAAAATACAACTTATACATTTACGATCACATCATTAAACAATCTAGGAAATGAAGGCGAATCCACTACAATCACAGAAACAACTGCACCTGGCAAAGTGAGTGATATAACTGTCACTGCGGTTGCATACAATAATGTAGATTTATCATGGACAGGTGCATCCGGTGCTAATAATTACGTAATAAGTGATGGAGTAAATACACAAAATACAAATACAAACTCTGTTACTTTCACAGGATTAACTGCAAATACCGAGTATAATTTTACAATTACCTCATATAGGGATTTAATAGAAGGTCGAGGGAAGACCGTTTCAAGTGTCGTAACCGGTCCAGAAGCAGTTACAAATTTTGCTGCTGGTGAAGTAACTCAGAATACAATTCCACTTACATGGACAGAAGAACCAACCGCCAATAATTATTCTTTACAGATTTCAGATGGTGCTACAACAACTTCAGAGGTTCTAACAGGTAATAGTTACACCGCGAGTAATCTAGATCCAAATACATCTTATACATTCAGTTTACAATCAAAAGGATATTCCGACCAAACAGTTGAATATTATAAATATTATGGATTTAGAATTACACTGGGTTCTAAATCATCCCTTTCAAATCCATTACATTTAAAGAGATTGAAGATTTTCGATGACAATGGAGATGAATTAACATCTTTTACAGCAGAAATTATCGGAGATGTACCTAGTTCAACGCACGGAGAATTAAAAAATAGGGACGATAATAATCTTGATCATAATTTATCTAGCGGTGACGTGACTACTAAACTACAGACAGATGGTAGTGGGCAAATTAATGGCAATGATGTATGCATTTCCTTAGCAGTAAATGGTAATAATTCATCTACAAATAGAAGAAAAATATTATTGACGTTCGCAGATGGCGCCAAACCATCTAGTTATCAGTATGACACTGACATTGGTTTTACTCCTTTAAATTGGATGGTATTCGGGTCTAATACTAAATCTAAAGTAGAGAATGCTAACCATAACACAACAGATGTGTTAATACATGAAAAAGACTATGGTAGATTTAATAGATATGAAAGAAATAGAATAGTTCCATGGGCCGGCGGATTTGCCAATAGTGGAAATACTATATACACAGATTCGTCAGGTACTGAATATTCGTCGAGCGGAACAGGTCGTGTATTAATTTACAAAAATAATATTGTATATTCTTCACCATATTTTTGGGTATGGCTGAGAAAAAAACACCCATACAGTTCTTACAATGACCAAAATGCAACACTTGAATCTGATGACTTCAATCTGTATAAACTCGGTGACATGCCCCCATTTATCGGTGAAACATCAGGAAATACAGTTTCAATTAATGTAAGAACCGCATCAGAACCAGCGGTTTCTAAAATAATATTTTTAGATTCATTTTCAGAAATAGAAAATGGAAATGAGAATACCGGCAGTAGTGATCTAGAATTAGGAAAGGCACAAAGTAGTTCTGACACATCAAATGCAAATGATAATAAAGTTTTATTAAATTTTAAAATAAACGAGGATTTGACTAAGTATAACAATGCGGTAATACAATTTACATCAGAAACTACATTTGCTACAGATGGTACAGAAGATCCCGCAACACCAACAAAACTGAAAATTTATGTAGATGGTAATAGTTCGACTTTTATCAAATGGAATATTACATCAGACTGGCAAACTGGAAATTATAAATATTATTCAGTAGATATATTTTCGTTAATAAGTAGTTTTACTGGAACTGATTTAACCTTGGTGATAGAAGGACAATCCACATCTGATAATGAAGAAAATCAGGCAAACGAAGGCAGGCAAAATGCTCACTCTGGAAGTGGTACTAACGATTCATTAGCCCCTCAGTTAATCCTCTCTGCTAACCCCATAAACGCTATAAATTTAGAAGAAACAACATCGAAGGAAATATTGTATTCGAATGGTTGGCAAGATGGTCAACTTACATACAGCACACAATGGCATACTACATCTTATAATGGTGTGCCTGTAATAGATACAAATAGTAGCGATTTAGAACTGGGGTATGGTCAGGGTCCAGATGGAACAGATAACGATGGTCCACCGTTACCTGCAGCAGTAATATTAAACTTTGGCCCAGTTTATAAATCAATATCAGAATTAACAAAAATAGTATTTACGGGTGAACCAAATCCTGGTAATCACGAAAACGCAAGATTTCCTGTGAACTTGAAATTAATTAGTTCATATTCAAATTCTGTCATAGATTGGGTAATATCTAATGTGACATCCGATGATAAATATGAAACCCCAGACATCACCGAACTTTTAAATCCAGATGGTTCAAATGAAATTGAAATTAGAAGTACAAATACAGACCAATCAGACTATTCGAGAATATCGATGGTTTCTAGTAAAATAGAAACAGACACATACACACCCAGACCATTTGTTTATTCTATTGCCATAGCAAATCCTGTTACCAACTTAAGTGTAGCAACTTACTGGTGGAATTCCATAAGACTTACATGGGCGGAAGCAGCAGGGGCGAATACTTATTCAATACAGACATCCCCTGCATCATCAGACGGAACACAAACATTTACGGCACCAATTGGTGATAATGTTAAAATTACAGGATTAGAACCAAATACAGAATACACATTTACAGTTACATCAATCAATGCAGCAGGTCAAGAAGGTGGTGTATCAACTATTGTAGATACCACCGGACCATATGCATATGGACTTACTTCATCAAATGTTACGGTATCGAAAACAGATACAACTATAACCGCCACTTGGCCGGAGTCAGTAAACGAAGGTGTTGTTTCCTACAATGCGTATATACGGTTAAGTACAGCATCAGTATGGACATTAGTATCTTCAGGACTTTCTGCATCCGCGACAACATATACATTTTCAGGACTTTCTGCATCAACTGAATATAATGTACGAATTCATGCAATGGGTGAAGATAATTATATATTTGGTAACGGATTTTTCAGTGTCGGTATTTTAACAGATGAACCGATTGATTATATATTGAATTTAGAAATAGAAGATAGTGACCTAGCTTACACAGAAGACGGAATTAAATCTCATAATTTCACTACAGACGGAAACACATATGTGTACAGTCGTGCATCACACATATATTTCACACCAGAAACGAATATGCGTGTACAATTTACATTGTCCGGTGCAGGTGGAGGTGGTGGTGTGATTAATTCTACAACTAATAATAGCGTTGCGAATGGCGGAGACGGTGGTAAACTACAGGGTGAATATGAATTATATACTGGAAATACATACACCGCCATTGTAGGGTGGGGAGGTACTAGAGGTGGTAATAACATGGCAAGATATGGAGGACCTAATAATGGTCCTGGAAGTAGATTCATCGGCAACAGACTTGGGTTTGGTGGTCATGCTATGTATGGAAATGACAACAATATGGATAATCCTAGTTCGGGTGATAATAGTAGACCAAGCATGACTGTTAGTACTACAATTAAAACTTCAGGAGCGGGGGGCGGTTTGACCGGTATTTTTGAAGGTAACTATCTTAAAGGTAAAGATTATGGTGATTTTAATCCAGACAATAATTATGGAAATGATAGATTAGATAATCTATTTAACAGTGCCATTGCGATCGCAGGCGGCGGCGGTGGCGGTGGCCAGAGATCCCAAGGAGAAGGAGGGGCTGGTGGTATTGACAGAGGTTCGGGTGGTTATAAGTTCATTGATGGTGAAGGTGGTTTCGGTGGCAGAACGCAGGCTGCCGATGGTGTTAATTCAAGTGGACAGCCCATTACCAATTATAAATTTAATAATAATGCAGTACAAAGGCTAAACGGTGGTGGTGAAGGTGGCATTGATTGGGTATCTCTAAATAATTCAAACGGAAGAGCCCGTGGCGAACCGGGTGGCAAATTATGGGGCGGAGATGGTGGTTGGGTGAGACAACCATCTGGTGACAAAAAATTTTACGGTGGTGCGGGCGGCGGTGGAGGGTATTATGGAGGAGGTGGCGGGGCGGCAAAATCAAATGGTTCAGGGGGAGGAGGTGGGTCAGGGTATACAGGAGGATTAATTGGAACTATTAATAAATATACAACTCCAGCCCAAGAAGAGGCGAGGACGTATAACAGTCGGTCGGTTAAAAATGGCCCTGGATCTGCAGGAGGAAATAGGAATGCTGATGGTGTAGATGGAAAATTAGAGATAAAATTTTTGGATAGAATTTCTTAGAAATATTATTTTCTTTTATTATAGTATAAAACAAAACAAATGTCATACTCAAATTTATGGTTAGGTCACAGCGAGATCGATTTTTCAAACGTCAACGAGAAGGGTGAGGTGAGCCTTGTGACAGCTGACTCTTACTTGAGCAATATCCAGTACATTGTCGATATTCACGTACCAAAGGATGAAATACCAAGCCTTGTAACAGGCAATGTTGGTGTTATGTACACAACATCTGGCGATGACTTCACGGATCCAGACACTGATGAGCGCGGTAACGTTCGGGTTTATCAGGAACTTAACGGCTACTCCCTCACATTCGGTGCGGGGGCCCTCTCTAGAGATTATGAGGCGACTTTCAGGGGCCTATACACACAGCAGGTCAACGGTGGTGCGGACGATATTACACTAACTTCTGCCTCTGCTAAACTAACCTCAAGCGATCCTGTCGGGTCCGACTCAATTAAAGTACCATTTAATACAGTTGGCCCAGCCTCGAATTTACTGCCCTCTGCCATCCCCAGAGCGATTAGTGCGCAGATGCAGGGTTTCGCCAGTGACGAGAACTTACTTCGTCTCGTCGCCGCGGCCAATTCCTACAACAACTTGATGACCTTCCCCTTGTTAGGCTCCTTAGAAAAGGATAACAGTAATGTATCAGCCATGCACGAAGAGATTAGAGGCAAAACAGTTGATCCCGAATTCGATGCGGGTTCAGTTAAAAGTATTCTAGGGCATGACGACCTAGACAATAAAGACAGATTAGTTTCTAGTGTATCACCAGGCCACTTAATTGTTGCCGCGCTCTTTAACGTTTACCCACCTCGTGCGGATGGTACCGCCAACACCCATGTTGTGGATAATAACATTGATATGTCAGGCACCGGTGCGGAACCAAGCAGACTATGGAAGCGTGTAAATCAAGCCGATCTAACTGGCGACGGCAGGACGGATCTTGGTGACTTCCTTATGCTCAACAACACATCCGCGATCGATGAGGAAATTGTGCTACAGTACGTGCTCAGAACCAAGATGACACTAATTGCTCGCGATGGTTCCACACAACTCAACAGCACAAAGAAATCACCAAATAATGATGATGCAGCCGCCAACGAGGTGCACATCCTATACAATATCCGTTTCGACCACTAAACACGTTAAAAAAAATAAATAAAATAAAAAAAAATTTTTAAAAACTTTTTTGTAATCAGAGTTTTTAAAAAATTTGATTAACATGATAGACCTAAAAATTTAACACTATTTGTATTTACTCCAAATAACATATGAAAAAATATACCCAAAACTAATAATAAAATTGTTGTTAAAACAAGTGGTATTTTAGTTACTTTTGTGAGTAACATAGCAAGTAAAATAGTTACAAAATAATCAACAATTGCTGTATTTTCAAATCTATAAGAATGTATACCAGTTCCAGGCTTTCCAATTATATCTCTAAACTGCTTAAAAGGACAACTCATTATATTATAATACATATAGAAAATGAATTGGGATGATGCTGTAGAGTTTTCGTTTGAGGGTGAATTTAAAGAGGCTAAAGTTCTTGAGGTGTATGACGGAGATACAATCACAGTTGCATTTCCATTTGGTGGAAAGATGTATAGTTGGAAGTGTCGATTGACTGGTGTTGATACACCTGAACTTAGAACTAGAAATCTAAAAGAAAAGGAATTTGGTTATGAAGTTCGTGATCATCTAAGAGATCGAATTCTAGGTAAAATTGTGAAACTAAGTTGTAAAGATTTTGATAAATATGGAAGACTTCTAGTTGAAGTGTATGATGATGATACAGTTTCCATAAATAATTGGCTCATCGATAATGGTTATGCGTTTGCGTATGATGGTGGCACTAAAAAAATATGGTTTGAATAAAGATGGATAAGATTGAAGACCTTGAAGAAATGTTACTTTTAAAACAAAGAGAGATTGAATGGATTAAAAAAAGAATCGAATATT
>ERZ1048068.1272-NODE-1272-length-19705-cov-5.827786_pt1 | contig 19705 bp, 19 predicted proteins | sample MGYA00383098_ERZ1048068 | MGnify/ENA primary metagenome ERZ1048068 (study PRJEB29581, sample SAMEA5548368) | metagenome | biome: marine; feature: coastal; material: water | depth 1 m | study: Short-term variability in the microbial, nano- and picoplankton... | reverse complement strand
CCGGCCATGTGGACACCAACTCGCGACTCTGTATGTCATCCGCCGTTGCCGGCTACAAGCGCGCCTTTGGCGCCGATGCCGTACCCTGCAATTACGAGGACCTGGAACAGTGCGATCTGCTGGTGATGACCGGCTCCAACGCCGCCTGGACCCATCCAGTGCTGTATCGCCGTATCGCCGCTGCCAAAGAAAAAAATCCGGCCATGAGAGTGGTGGTGATCGATCCCCGCCAGACCGCCACCTGTGATCTTGCCGATCTGCACCTGGCAATTGCCCCCGGTTCAGATGCCTTTGTTTTCAGCGGCCTGCTCAAGCATTTAAAACAGACTGACAGTCTCGACAACGATTATATACAGCGACATACCCAGGGCTTTGATGCCGCGATAGCGGAGGCCATATCTATTGGCCAGGCCGAGCTTGAAGAAAAGATCGGGGTCAGCCCGGAGGATCTGGCGACCTTTTATCAATGGTATGCCGAGACCAAGAAGACGATTACCTTTTATTCCATGGGCGTTAATCAATCCGCCACCGGCACCGATAAATGCAATGCGATTATCAACTGTCATCTGGCCACCGGACGCATCGGCAAAGTGGGTATGGGGCCCTTCTCAATTACCGGCCAGCCCAATGCCATGGGCGGTCGTGAAGTCGGCGGCCTGGCCAATATGCTCGCCGCACATATGGACTACAGCAGAGAAAATCTCGCCACCGTCAGCGCGTTTTGGAACAGCGACAATATGAGTCAAGAGCCCGGCTATAAAGCTGTGGAAATGTTTGATGCGGTCGCCGATGGCAGAATCAAGGCGATTTGGATTATGGGCACCAATCCGGTTGTCAGTATGCCCAACGCGAATCTTGTAAAAGCCGCCCTTGAGCAGTGTGATACGGTGATTGTCTCCGACTGTATAGCCCAAACCGATACCACGGCCACCGCCAATATACTGCTGCCCGCCAGTGGCTGGGGCGAAAAATGCGGCACTGTCACCAACTCTGAACGACGCATCTCTCGCCAGCGTTCACTGGTAACCCCAATTGCCGAGGCCAAATCAGACTGGTGGATCATCTCTCGGGTCGCCCAGGCCATGGGCTTTGATTCCGCCTTTAACTACCAGTCGGCGCGGGATATCTTTGTTGAGCACGCGCGGCTCAGTGGCTTTAACAACAATGGCACAAGACTATTTAATATCAGCGCCTTCAGCGAAATTTCCGCCGAGGAATACGATCAGCTCGAGCCTGTGCAGTGGCCGGTAACCGCCGCCAAACCCAATGGCACTGAGCGTCTGTTTGAAGATGGCCAATTTATAACGCCCAGCGGTAAAGCTCAATTTGTCGCCGTTACTGCCAGCCTCCCCGAGCGCCGCAAGTCTGAAGAGCAATTATTCCCCCTGATCCTAAACAGCGGGCGTATTCGCGACCAGTGGCATACCATGACTCGCACCGGTCGCGCCCCTGAGCTGCTAACGCATATTGAACAACCGACAGTTGCCATACATCCACAAACTGCAAAAGATTCCGCCTTAGAGAACGGCGATTTAGCTGACATTACCACTCAACAGGGCAGCATTAGAGTTGTCACTCAGATTGATCCGGGCATGCAGCTGAAACAACTCTTCGTGCCGATTCACTGGAACGATCAGTTTGCTGGTAGCGCGCGGGTTGACAGCCTGGTAGCGCCAATTATCGATGCGGTCTCCGGGCAGCCAGAATTTAAATACAGCCGCGCCACGATCAAAAAAGTCGCAACCCCTTTCTGGGCCACCGTGGTCAGCCGCAACAAGATTAACTGTTCAGAATTTATTAACTGGGTGGTGTCGCCCCTGCCGGGCAACCTCGGCTTTATCTACCAGGTCGCGCTGGGCAGTGACTTCGACTGGCAAGCTTATATGGTCGCGGCTAACAATGATTTATCCACTGTCCCCCGGGCCTATGCCCAATTTTCCGACAGGGCGAATCTCGATCAACGCCTGATTTGTTATACCGATAAGCGCATGGAGCTAGCTATTTTTAGTCACCGAGACAAACAGGCACTACCGCCAAAAACCTGGATGCAGAGCCTGCTCAACAACAGTGCCATCGACACCTACTGGTCACTGCTGTCCGGGCCCAATAGCAGCCACCAGGACAGCAGTAGGCTTATCTGCTCCTGCTTTAAAGTCAGCGAGCAGCGCATAGTCGACGCCATTCAAGCCGGCGCCAACTCTGCAGAGGCTCTGGGTGAGCAATTGAACTGCGGGACTAACTGCGGCTCCTGTATTCCCGAACTTAACAGTCTTATCGCCACCTCAAATGCTAGCCAGCCAGACACTCAAACAGAGAGCGCTGAGCTGTTTGAAGAAATTTCCCTCTCTTCCACAACCAGCACAATTGGATAAAAACCCATGACTAATATTTTAAATTTATTTGCCGACTCTGCTGCCAGTGAAGCCTCTCGTCAAGCGACTGAGCAAAAGACTGCGGGAGAGGTATTTCTGGTTGGCGCGGGGCCAGGAGATCCAGAACTAATCACAGTAAAAGCGATGCGCCTGTTACAGGAGGCCGATGCTATTGTATACGACCGTTTGGCAAATCCTGCGCTGCTGGAATATGCACAGACAAATTGTGACCTGATATATGTCGGTAAAAAGAAGGATCAGCATAGTCTTCCCCAGGAACAGATCTGTGAACTGCTGGCTATCCTCGCGCGCTGCGGAAAGAATGTTGTGCGCCTTAAGGGGGGAGATCCGTTTATCTTTGGTCGCGGCGGCGAAGAGGTGGAGCACCTCAAACAGCAGGATATCAACTGCCATATAGTTCCAGGTATCACAGCGGCTATTGGCTGTGCAGCATCGACTCAGATTCCATTGACTCATCGCGATCACGCCCATGCGGTAACTTTTATTACCGGCCACAGGCAGAATGGCAAGATGCATATCAACTGGGATCTGGCGCTGCAAAAGGATAGCACGGTGGTATTTTATATGGGCCTATCCAATCTCTCGGAAATCACAACGCAGCTGATTGCCCGTGGCTGTCCGGCCAGTAAGCCTTTCGCGGTCGTTGCTCAGGGTACTGCTGATGAACAGCAGGTTCTGGTGGGCACAGTTAGTGATATTGCCGAAAAGCTGGAACAGCACCCTCTGCCCTCTCCTGCACTGCTAATTATGGGAGATGTGGTTAGGGCTAATGGTTACGCGCAGCAGCTTGCGGACCTGACAACAGCGCTGCCCAACGAGATGCTGATTTCAGAGGTAGTCTGAGTTAAGCAGCGCCACAGCGCGCTCGGCATCAGCAGCGCCAACAAAAATATGATCATGAAAGTATCCGGCAATCATATTGGTACTGATGCCATGTTCGGCAAGTAAGGTGGACACTGCAGCGGTTAAGCCAACCGCTTCAAGACTGGAGTAGATATTCAGGGTAATGCGTTTAAATGTACCCTGATAGCCAATGCCCTGGCTATCCGCACTGTCCCTGGCAATCACCAGGGTTAACCCTTCAGTTTCCAGGAATGAGGCTATGGGGTTAAGTTCGGCATAATCCCCGTAGATGCTGTCTTTAAAGGTGCAGAATACATACTCACGACTATCCAGCAGCGGCGACAGGTTTGCCAAAAGTTTTTTCAGGTCGATCTCGCCAGCCAAATTTTTATTCCTGTTTTTTTGCTTTGCAGAACAGTGCGAATGGTATTGCCAGGGGACCAAAAAAAACACCCATCCAACCCCAAAACCGGGCATTGCCGCCTCGATTTTTCGCTATATCGTAACAGATAAAAATACTGATGAGATTTATTGCTACCAGAGCGTAGGCTGTGAACATGGATTGGTCCTTTGGCTTTTGGGTTTAAATTGTAGCGTGGCGGACGGAACCTAGGAAGGTCTTCCGGGACTCACTAAAGCCAACCCTGGCCGCCCCAATCTTCCCAAGGCACGCCAAATACCACGAAATCAACTACCAGTACAAACAACTGAAAACAACGCAGCCAACGGTTTTACCGCCCAGTTGTATTTTTCATACAGTCCCTCAACGATCTCCATAAATCCCGGCTGCTCGGGATGTTTAATCAGCTCAGCCACCTGCGCCCTGAGTTGTTGGTAATCATTAAAATCAATATTGTTATAGGCCGCTATATTGGCAATCGACTGATAGAAGGCCTCCACATCCACCGCATCAAAATGAATCTCCTGCGTCGACTCCAGCTGGCCATGATCACCCTGATTGACATTGCCAAAACTGGCATTGCCACCAGAGACATTAATTTTTATTTCGGAACCGCTCATGCCTTAGCCCCCTTTACCGCGCCACCAATTTTATTCATCGCACCCTGAACCACATTGCCCATATTGACCTTGCCGCCAGAGATATTGATATTCATGGTCTGCATTTTCTGCACTTTTAACTCGCTGGTATCTACGCCATGTTTATCCAGCTCGGCAATCATCGCGTCAAATACAGCCTCGTGCAGACAGCGCACCTGGGTGGCGACATCCATATCGTTATAGGCGCCCGGATAGATAGTCCGCACCCGGCTGAGTAAATCTATTTCACGCCTTAAATAGGGGGCAATCCAGAATAAAATTGTAAACGGCGAATACGCGATCAAATTAAATTTTGCATTTTTATCGACAAACCCACCAGCCAGAACGCGCCACTCGATAGAGCGCATTGAACCAAAGCTGCTCTGATTTAAAATCAGGGTAATCGCCGTGCCGCGAGTGGTAGGCGATGACTCACCCTTTATAAAACTTCTCTGCTCACTTTTTTTCAGGTCTTTATCTCTGTCAGAAATAGACAATGCCTCGAGAGAAGTGACGGGAGTCTTTGCTTTTAGCTCGTTTTCTATCGCCGCATAAATATCTTTTTCAATACTCTGACTGTTATAAAAAACATGCTTGAAGCTACCGAAAACATGGCCAAAATATCGAAATGGAAAATTCTTGTTAAAGGTATTTGCACTTGATCTGGCCTCGCTAATATCTTTTTCCAATAGCGTGGCAGTTAAAAAACCAGCCAGTAAAAGCAGTATTAGAGATACGCCAAAAGTAAAGACTGCCAAGTAGAGATGGGCAATAATTGCGATGGCAATACTGCGTTTTTTTATTCTGTTATTAACGTTTTTTGAATCCATTAAATCCATTTTAATTTTCTCCTTTGTTTGGATTCCCCTCCAAGGTATAGCTTTTATTGATTAGACGTTATTTTTATTAGTGGAAAAATAACATCCGGTAACAGCGCCAATAATTGCACTGCCAAACGCCAATATTTCACTAAAATGTTGATGGTTAAAAATTGACGTTATCAGTATTAAGATTAATACGCAGAAAGTTAAAAGTACCGCCAGTACTGGCGCCATTCTTTTATTTAACCGGTCTGTAAATGGCTCGGCTTTTCCCAGTCCACGGCAACAGCCACAGACCAGGCCAATCTGTCCCGAGCGCCGCCAGAATGGTAATTCATTTAGTCTCGCACAGGCGCGACAGGCGGTCTGGTTTTCACCATTGGTACAGGTCCCAGTGGCGCAGCAATGCTTACATTCGTAGAGCGTCAGAGACGATGACATGGATAGGCTTTCCTTGTGCTCTGTTAGTCTGTTTTTCCATAAACAGATCATTCTTTTTAAAAAAAATCTTAAGGAAAATTTAGACCATTTAACCCGAAATCGCGACATCTAATATTGATGTTAAGACTTTTTCAGTTTGCCTGATGTCCATGGGTTGGATTTTGCCGCTGTCTTTTTAGCTGGTTTTACATCGCTAAAAGCAGCGATATACAGCGCTTCCACTTTCTCCCTGGCCCACAGGGTTCTGCGCAAAAACTTTAGGCTGGATTTCACCGAGGGATTGCTTTTAAAGCAATTGATATTGATATTTTTGGCAAGGTAATCCCAGCCATAGCGCCGCTCAAGTCGGGTGACAACCTGCTCGAGGGTAATCCCATGCAAGGGATTGTTGGGCTGCTCTGTACTCATGAGCGCAGTATACAGCCATTAACACGGCAGCAGGCTATTTCTCTACTTTACGCGGCAGGGCTTTACTGAGAATTAAGTAGCCAAAGAGTCCTGAAACCAATGAACCTACAACAATACCCAAACGCTCATCAAAGAACATATCAACGCCATTTGCTTCAAATGCCAGAGATCCGATAAACAGACTCATGGTAAACCCTATGCCGCAGAGTGCCGCTGTACCGTATAAGCTTGACCAGCTCATGCCTTCAGGTAATTTTGCAAAGTTGAATTTTACTGCTAGCCAACAACATCCAAAGATACCTATCTGCTTACCAAGAAATAATCCCAGAGCAATACCAATTGAAGCACTGTGTAAAACCTGCTCTATGCCGACGCCGCTAAAGCTAATGCCAGCATTGGCGAAAGCAAATACTGGCAACACAAAAAATGCCACAATTGAATGCAGATCGTGCTCGAGGTCTGTAAGAGGAGAAACACTCGGATCCTTCTTTGAGCGCATTGGAATAAACATGGCCATCACCACTCCCGCCAGGGTAGCATGCACACCCGACTTGAGCGTGGCTACCCACATAATCAGGCCAATTAATATATAGGGGCTAGTGGAAATAACATTGCGTCTGTTCAAAAGCGCAAGAACCGGTATGCAGCTGGCAACTACTATGAGTGCGCTCAGAGATATTTTTGACGTGTAGAAAATCGCAATGATCAGAATTGCGCCCACATCATCAAAAATCGCCAGAGATGTCAGGAATATCTTTATCGAGATCGGAACCCGCGAACCGAGTAATGATAGAGCACCCAAGGCAAAGGCGATATCCGTCGCTGCAGGAATTGCCCAGCCGTCTCGTGCTATGGAGTCATGATTGAAGTACAAATAAATTAAGGCCGGAAAAAGCATGCCACCAATGGCACCAACGCCTGGCAAAATAATATTGCGTTTATTGGATAATTCTCCCTCGACTAGCTCTCTCTTAAGTTCAAGACCAACCAAAAAGAAAAAAATTGCCATCAAACCATCGTTAATCCACAGCAGCAGAGGCTTGGCAATATTCAATGCTCCCACACGGATTTCGACGGGTGTCGACAGTAACAGTTCGTAGTACGCCGCGAGAAAAGTATTCGCACAGAGCATAGCCAAAAGTGCCGCAAACATCAGTAATAGGCCACCTGCGGTCTCGAGCTTAAAAAAGGCGAGGATACTGAGGTTATTTGAATTTTGCATAGACGCTAGACCACCATAAATAAAAAATTACACCCGCATTGAATGCTCGATCTGTTAGTCGCAACAAACCTTCACAAATGCTCAAAAATCAGCGGGCGGTTACAAGGAAACATGTTTATCACTGTCTTCCTGCCGAGAGGGATGGGCACTAGCCGCCCCTCAGGGACACCATAGCTTTGGCGCCCAAGAAACCAGTTTCAATATAGTTCAATTTCAGAGATGATCATCTTCAACTCGCCGCCAAAATAGCTAAACGTTGGCTATGGCAGGTGAGTTAGCAAGGTGCTTATCGACTATACCGGCAGATCAGGAAAAGTAAGAACAGACATAATTAGTCACCTGGTGAACCTTGACGCCAAACTTGGCATTGGCTGGCACTTCGAAGGCCATATCAGCAGTAAACGCCTGCCAGTCATCAGCGCCGGGCAGTAATACATCCAGCTGGCCGGAGGTAATCTCCATCAGCTCCTGTACTTCGGTACCAAATTCATAATCTCCAGGAAGCATGACGCCAAGGGTTTTTCTGCTGCCATCGGCAAATATAATGGTACGGCTGCTGACCTGACCGTCGAAATAAACATTGGCTTCCTTGCTGACTGTGACATTGGTAAATTCTGACATTGAACTGGTAACCTATTACTTGTGAACTTATGGGTGAATTATTTTTTTCGGCTAGAGGAACGAGAACAAAATCCCTGAGCAGGAACATCAAGGGCACTATTAAATTTGCTGGAAAGGTTCTGAAATGCAATAAGGCCGGTTAACTCAACGATAGTATCATCATCAAAGATAACTTTTAAGCGCTGCATCAACTCTTCACTGACCTGCCGATCTGAATAGGTGACCGCCTCTGCATACTCGAGTGCAAGACGCTCTCTGTCATTATAAATATCCTTATCCTGCCAATCAGCCAGCTGTTCGACTTTATCCATTGAGCCGGCGCGTTTTGCCAATGTCATAGCGTTGATATCGACACAGAAGTCGCACCAGTTAATCTGTGAAACCCGCACCGTTACCAGCGAGCGCAAAACAGGCTCCAGGGGCGAGCGCTTGCGATCAAGCACACCATAGAGCAGGGCAACGGCGGCAAACAGCTTTGGTACGCGCCCCCAGAGCAAGCCTGGATCCAATACTGCGCCATATTTTCGCTGTTGATTCCAGAAGAACGGTCGCAACCAGAATGGATACTTATTGAGAGGTTTTACCGGAATATACATAGGGATTAGCCAATAGTAGTTTAGCGTTGCTTATACGCACGAAAAGACGTATCAGATAAAAGAATTAGCTGGATAATGGGACAACTTATCGCAAAAAGCCAGAGACATACATGATTGTTGCCGTCCCCCGCCAGGGGTTAGCCGTCAGGGGGTCTCAGCCAGCTCATCGGCAATGGCTTTGTCCGCCGCAATACTTTTCTGGTGCTTGACTATAACCCGGGTTTTCCAGGAAAAATAAGAAACAATCGTTGCGATTGAAAGAAGCAGTGCGCCAGTAAATAAAATTTCCACCCTGTCGTTTGTGGGTATCGTTCCATCCACCAGAATAAGCTTTAAGCCCACCGCACCGGTTACAGCGGTAAACCCCTTTTGCAATAATAGATCGATTAACTTATCTAAATTCATCTGTCTTTGCTCCTTTAATACAGCTAATGAAATATGAGACTTATCATGCGAATATCACTTATCAGATTTTTCATACCGAGATAGTCGCGCCACATAGCATGCCTGTAGCATTTCAGCCCATATATCAAATCGTTCTGAATGTTTAATTGTCAATAATCGAAAAGCTTGATCATCGAGCGTCAAGCGCAGGTCTGTTTTATCTCCCCGCCTTAAACTATTAAAAACAGACCTAGCGTCTGCTGGCTGTAAATAAAATATACGAGTCTCAGGACTATGATCTATATGATAGGTTTTGAAATTTTCTCCCAAACTACTCACTGAAGTTATTCCGCGCTGATTTTTACTGAGCTTCTGTCCAGAATGTGAAATTAAATATAGATAGAGTGAGCCTTTGGAAAAAATTTCTCCATTAATCGCATGATGCTCAATAGGAATTGAAAACCTAAGATAAAAGCTATCGAAAGTGACATATTTATCCTCACTTACATTACGATTTAATAAAGCTGTTTTATCTGCATAATGTACCGACAAACCGCAACTATTAGGGGAAATATCTACCTCCCAGCCACGATACCAAGGCAAGTAAGAGGATCCAGAAAATACAGCTGTTGGATATAGTGATATAAGAATAACAGCAACAAGATACTTAAAATTAATATACAAAAGAGATAATCGAACAAATAAAAATCCCGACATAATGCAGAATCCCTTGCTGTCAGTGAATATCAAAGTAAATGTTATTCATCGGTAATTCTCACCACCATATCTGTAACTCCAATATCTATTCCAGCCTGATATAGTAGCGTTGAAACTTGTCCGCGATGATGAGTTTGATGGTTAAAAACATGTAGCAATAAGTGGCCTAGATTTCTATTGAATCGCTGACCTTTGGTATCATGATAGAAGATTGTTCTGGCTATTTCTTCATCAGCAATTTCTGACATATATTGCAAAATGACCTTATCGGTCTGCGCCCTTTCCTTCCATAAATTTGGAAGTTCATCATGACGTATTTCATCGAGTGAATTAGGCTTTGACAGTGCTCGAAAATAATTAAGCGATTGATAATTAGTATGATGATCAGCGAAGCGTTTAAACCAGAAAATATCACCTATAAGGATATGATTTAAGGTTCCTATAATTGAGCCAAAATAAGCCCCGCGGTTTTGACTTAACTCTTCTTTCTTTAAGTTAGCAGCGGCACTGAAAACTTTCTCATTTATCCACTTATTGTAGAGCGCCAATTCTTGATAGTATTTTTTCACTTTATGCCTTGACAGGTAACTCGGCATACTCTGGCAGCTCGGCTGGTGCTCTATACCAGTCTGCTTTAGAACTGCAGAATATATTTTGAATTGGCTCGATCCCGGGGCTGACATCGAGAGTGCCGGCCGGCACAATAATCACCCTACTGGCCTTTGATCGCCAGGGCAGTGATGAACCGCATTTTTTGCAAAATGCGGTGGCAAAATACTTGGTTTCCTCGGGCAGAAAATTAACCACTGACGACTGACCTTTGAGCCAGTTAAATTGGTCCGGGGTAACAAATAAATTTGAGGCGTGGGCGCTGCCGGTAACCTTGCGACAGCGCGAGCAGTGGCAGTATTGAAAAATACCCATATTGCCAGTTATCTTGTATTCAACCTCTCCACAGAGACAACTTCCAGTGACATCCAGAGTTTTCATTTTTTTCCATTTAAAAAATTTAAATCTTCCCTAATTTAAAAACACTCTTGCGTTTTTAGTCGACCGGGCCGCATCCTCATTATTCCTGGGATCACTCAAGCGCAAACCCCAACCGCCGAGCAGTAAATCAGCTCACCAGTTCCTCTAGCCAATTAATTTTTGGGTCCAGCTCACCACGGGCATAGCGCTCGGCCATGGCCTCAAGGCTGATGGGTTTTATTTTCGGCGCATTGCCTGCAGTGCCAAAAGCTTCGTAGCGGGCAACAGCAATATCCTTCATCGCCGCAGTGGTTTCTTTTAGATAGGCGCGGGGATCAAAGGCGCTAGGATGTTCCTTGAGGAAACGACGCACGGCACCCGTTGAGGCGAGGCGCAAATCTGTATCTATATTAATTTTGCGCACACCGTATTTGATGCCCTCGCAGATTTGCTCAACCGGAACACCATAGGTTTCAGGAATCTCGCCACCATACTGATTGATAACTGCCAGCCACTCCTGGGGCACGGAGGAGGATCCATGCATGACCAGGTGGGTTCCCGGGATACGCTGGTTGATTTCCCTGATGCGGTCGATGGCAAGTATATCGCCGGTTGGTGGCCGACTGAATTTATAGGCACCGTGGCTGGTACCACAGGCGATGGCCAGGGCATCAACACCGGTCTTGGCGACAAAGTCTGCGGCTTCTTCAGGGTCGGTGAGCATTTGGTCGTGGGTTAATTTTCCCTCGGCGCCCTGCCCATCTTCCTCGCCGGCCTCTCCGGTTTCCAGAGATCCCAGGCAGCCGAGCTCACCCTCGACGGAGACGCCGCAGGCGTGAGCCATCTCGACGCTGCGTTTGGTAACATCGACGTTGTACTGGTAACTAGAGGGGGTTTTACCGTCTTCTTCCAATGAGCCGTCCATCATTACCGAACTAAACCCCAGCTGAATAGAGCGCTGGCAAACGGCGGGACTGGTCCCGTGGTCCTGGTGCATACACACAGGAATATGCGGCCACTCTTCGATGGCTGCCTGAATAAGGTGACGGAGAAAAGGCGCGCCAGCATATTTTCGCGCCCCTGCCGAGGCCTGGACTATTACCGGGCTGTCGGTTTGATCGGCGGCCATCATAATGGCGCGCATCTGTTCAAGGTTATTGACGTTAAATGCTGGTAAGCCGTAGTTGTTTTCCGCAGCGTGATCCAGCATCTGCCGGAGAGAGATTAATGACATGTGACTATTCCTTTAGTGCTAAATTTTTAACAGTCGTTTTTCAATCTGGCCATGAAAGCCAGCGATGAAATTCACTGCTACTGCTAACGATTTTCTCCCCGCTATTTTTTTCTGTTATTTATTTACTGTTTTCAAAAACTGTTTATGCGCGCTGTTCAAGCATAGCGACAGCGGGTAACTCTTTGCCTTCTACATATTCCAGAAACGCGCCGCCTCCTGTAGAAATATAGGACACTTGTTCAGTGATGTCATATTTATCCACTGCAGCAAGGGTATCTCCACCCCCGGCAATTGAGAAACCGGCACTTTCTGCAATAGCTAATGCTATGGCTTTTGTGCCCTGCCCAAATTGATCAAACTCAAAAACGCCGACTGGGCCATTCCAGATAATGGTGCCCATTTTTGTCAGCATTGCGGCCAGACTCGCAGCTGAGTCAGGGCCAATATCAAAAATCATATCGTCCTCGGCCACATCATCCACAGACTTTATGGTCGCTTCTGCAGTCTCTGAAAATTCCTTGCCAACCACAACATCGGTAGGCAGTGGAATATTCACTTTTTTCATCAGCTCTTGAGCCGCGGGGATCAAATCAAATTCACAGAGTGATTTCCCCACCGGCTTACCTGCCGCAGCAAGGAAGGTATTGGCAATACCGCCGCCGACAATCAACTGGTCTACCTTGTCGGAGAGGGCTTCGAGGACCATCAGCTTGGTGGAGACTTTCGAACCGCCGACAATGGCGGCCACTGGCGGCGTTGGCTTAGCCAGCGCCTTGGCCAGGGCATCGAGTTCTTTGGCTAACAGTGGACCGGCACAGGCGACGGGGGCAAATTTTGCCACGCCGTGGGTTGAGGCCTGGGCGCGGTGGGCGGTACCAAAGGCATCCATCACAAAGATATCACAGAGGTTGGCATAGGCTTTGGCAAGGGTATCATCGTCCTTTTTCTCGCCTGGGTTAAAGCGTACATTTTCCAGAATTACCACTTCACCAGCCTCGAGCTCGATACCATTGGTCCAGCTCTGCTCTAGCCTTACTGGCTGTCCGAGCAGATCAGCTAGGTATTTGGCAACCGGCTCCATGCTGAAATCGAGATTGTATTCCCCTTCGGTGGGTCGCCCCAGGTGTGACATCAAGATGACTTTGGCGCCAGCGTTTAAGGCGTACTGAATGCTTGGCAGTGCGGCTTTGATTCTTGCATCGCTGGTTACCTGTCCGTCTTTAACCGGGACATTGAGGTCTTCACGGATAAGTACACGTTTGCCGGCCAGGTCGAGCTCGGTCATTAATTTAACAGTCATTTTGATTCCTAACGAATTATCTGTTGGTCATTTAATTAGTGCTGGTGCTGAACAGCTCATCTGAACACCAGTGTAAAAGAGTGTCGAGCATACGGTTGGCATAACCCCATTCATTATCAAACCAGATTAGCACTTTGACTAATTTCTGCTGGCTGACTCTGGTCTGGCTGGCATCGACAATGCCACTGCGCGGGTCATGATTGAAATCGCATGAGGCCAGTGGCTCTTCAGTATAGCCAAGCACACCCTCTAAATATCCCTGGGCTGCTTCTGACAGCGCTCGGTTAACGGCCGCTGTATCGACGTTTTTGTTGAGCATTACCGATAGGTCTATGGCCGAAACATTCACCGTTGGCACACGCATCGCCTGAGCTTGAAAGCGCCCGGTAAGCTCGGGCAGCAAACGGTCAATACCCAGGGCCAGACCGGTATCTACCGGAATAATAGATTGCATGGCGGCGCGAGTTTTGCGCAGATCGGTATGGTGGTAGGCATCGATTACCGGCTGGTCGTTCATCGCCGAGTGAATGGTGGTGATCACACCGCCATCAACACCAAAGCGGTCATTAAGCACTTTGATCACCGGCACCACACAGTTGGTCGAGCAAGAAGCGCTAGAGATAATGGTTTCATTACCAGTCAGGGCGTCCTGATTGATGCCGTAGACAATGGTGGCATCGACATTGGACTCGGCTGGCTGCGAGAACAGCACGCGCCTGGCGCCACTATCTATATGCAGCTGAGCAGTGGCGCGGTCGGCAAAAGCACCACTACATTCCAGCACCACATCTATATCCAGTTCGCCCCAGGGCAGTTGATCTATCTTCTCGCTGTGGAGAATAGTGATGCTGTCGCCATTAATACACAGCTGATCATTGGAGATTTCGACGGTACCGGGAAAGCGACCGTGGGTGGAGTCGTAGCGGGTTAGGTGGCCGATGGTTTTACAATCGGCCAGTTCGTTAATAGCGACGACATTAACCATGCTGCGCGCGTCTGATTCATACAGAGCACGCAACACGGATCGGCCGATTCGGCCATAGCCATTAATGGCTACGCGAATCATTAGCCGATGGCTTCCATAACATTGGAGACCACATTCTCAACGGTGAAGCCGAACTCTTCCATCAGTACATTGCCGGGGGCGGATTCACCAAAGCTGGTCATACCCACTACGCGGCCGTCGAGACCGACAAACTTGTACCAGTAGTCAGCGTGGAGTGCTTCAACCGCAACTCGCGCGCGAACCGCTGGCGGCAATACTGAATCGCGATAGTCGGCATCCTGGGCAGAGAATATCTCGGCACAGGGCATGGAGACGACGCGAACCTGAACGCCTTTGCCGGCCAGATCATCGGCGGCGGCTACAGCGAGTTCAACTTCAGAACCTGTGGCAATAAGGATTGCCTGAGGTTCAGCGCAATCTTTTAGGGTATAGCCGCCGCGGCCAATGGCTGCAACCTGCTCGTTAGAACGTGGCATTGGCGCTAGCCCCTGACGGCTAAATACGAGTGCACTTGGCCCATCGTTACGCTCGATAGCACTTTTCCAGCAAACCGCAGACTCTACGGTGTCACAGGGACGCCAGGTGTGTAGGTTAGGCGTGGCGCGCAGTGCGCTGAGCTGTTCGACAGGTTGGTGAGTTGGGCCATCTTCACCGAGACCAATGGAATCGTGGGTGTAGACAAAGATGCTCTGCAGACCCATTAGCGCTGACATACGCACTGCGTTGCGGGCGTATTCCATAAACATCAGGAAGGTGGCGCCGTAGTTTACAAAGCCGCCGTGAAGGGCGATACCATTCATAATCGCGCTCATACCAAATTCGCGCACACCGTAGTAAATATAGTTACCATCGGCATTTTCACCGCTGATATCTTTTGAACCAGACCAGATAGTCAAGTTTGAGCCGGCCAGATCTGCGGAGCCGCCGAGCAATTCAGGTAACTCTGGACCGTAGGCATTAAGGCAGTTTTGCGACGCTTTACGCGAGGCCACTTTTTCCATCTTGTTCTGACATTCTGCAATATAGGCATCAGCTTTAGCGCCGAAGTCTTCGGGAAGATCACCTCTGGTACGACGCTCAAATTCTGCGGCCAGCTCTGGGTATTCTGCCCGGTATTCTTCAAGCTTGTTGGCCCAGGCTGTCTGTGCGGCAGCACCCTTTTCAACACCACTCCAGCCAGCGTAGTGATCTTCTGGAATTTCGAAAGGACCATGAGTCCAGCCGAGGGCTTCACGGGTAAGAGCAACTTCGTCTGTACCCAGAGCCGCGCCGTGACAATCTTCTTTGCCCTGCTTGTTGGGTGAACCAAAACCAATAATTGTTTTACAGCAGATCAATGTTGGCTTGCCGGTTTCAGCATGGGCCTGTTCGATCGCCGCTTTAATCGCGTCGCTATCGTGACCATCGACATTGGCGATAACCTGCCAGCCGTAGGATTCAAAGCGCGCTGGAGTGTCGTCGCTAAACCAGCCTTCAACTTCGCCATCGATTGAGATGCCGTTGTCATCATAGAACGCTACCAGCTTGTTGAGCTTTAAGGTGCCAGCCAGTGAACAGACTTCGTGGGAGATACCTTCCATCAGGCAGCCATCACCGAGGAACACATAGGTGCTGTGGTCGACCAGATCGTGACCCGGGCGGTTGAACTGGGCACCGAGGACTTTCTCGGCCAGCGCCATACCAACCGCATTACTGATACCCTGGCCCAGCGGGCCGGTGGTGGTTTCCACACCTGGGGCATAGCCGTATTCGGGGTGGCCCGGTGTCTTGGAGTGCAATTGACGGAAGTTTTTAATCTCTTCAATTGGCAAGTCATAGCCTGTCAGGTGCAATAGAGAGTAGAGCAACATGGAGCCGTGACCGTTGGAGAGCACAAAGCGATCCCGGTTCACCCAGGTTGGGTCAGCTGGATTGTGGCTGAGATAGTCATTCCAGAGTACTTCGGCAATATCTGCCATGCCCATCGGGGCTCCGGGATGGCCACTATTAGCCTGTTGAACAGCATCCATACTGAGGGCGCGAACTGCGTTGGCAAGGTCTCTGCGTGAGGCCATGGAATCATCACTCCTGATAGGGAAATTTGTAAGCGCGCATTGTCTCTTAGACGGGGTTATCAGTAAACGATTATTCTCTATTCTCAGGGTATTATCAGTACAGAATTTCACAGCTGTCACCACGGCAAACCACACCAAGTCATATATAAAAATATTTTGATATAGCATAGCCGCTATGCTAAAGTCCCGCACCATGAACAATCTCAGCCATTTTCATAGCCAGCCGCGGTCTGCCACCGATACCAGCGTAATTACTGCGCTGTGCAAAGCGGCCGGCGACCCCCTGCGCATGCAGGTTTTAAAGGTACTGCAACAAAATGCCTATGGCGTTCTCGAACTCTGCCAGGTGTTTGATATTCGCCAGTCGGCGATGAGCCATCACTTGAAGATTTTAGCCAATGCCGGTCTGGTGGCAACCCGGCGCGAGGGCACGACGATCTTCTACCGGCGCAATGAGAGTCATCCGGATACAGACCTGCAGCCATTGCAACAGGTGCTGTTTCAAACCATTGATGAGGCGGCCCTGGATCCGGCCCTGCGCGGTCGATTGGAAGCGATCAACCAGGAGCGCTCGGCAGCGTCCGTGGCCTTCTTCAACCAGAATGCCCAGCGCTTCGAAGAGAACCAGGATCTTATCGCCAGCTGGTCCGACTATGGTGACAGTGTCGAGAGCTTCCTTGAGAGCAGTATCGGCAACAGAGATTCAGCACTGGAGATTGGCCCCGGATACGGGCAGTTTCTCGGCAAATTATCCGCCTGCTTCAAGCATGTAACAGCACTGGATAACTCGGCGGAGATGCTCGAGCAATGCTGCGGACGCGCCACCTCTCAGGGACTGAAAAATATCGACTTTAAATTGGGGGATACCGATTTGGCGCGCAGCGAAGGGCTTCGCAGTGACTGTGTTTCCCTGAATATGGTGCTGCATCACAACCCCACTCCGGGCGATATTATCAGCGACTGTGCGGCGCTTTTGAGTGACAGAGGGGTGCTGCTAATCACCGATCTCTGCGCCCATGATCAAGATTGGGTAAAGAAAGCCTGTGGCGATTTGTGGCTTGGCTTCGAGCCACAGGAATTAACTCGCTGGGCAGCCGCTGCCGGCCTTGACGAGGGCAATAGCCTGTACCTGGCTCAGCGCAATGGCTTTCGCATACAGCTGCGGCAGTTTATTAAGTCCCCAGAAAGCACTTAACCACTAACTGAAACTTTTAAAGACAATTTACATCGGGAACGTTTATGTCTAACTACGATATTTTTACCTCGGAATCAGTTTCCGAAGGCCATCCGGATAAAATGGCCGACCAGATCTCTGACGCTGTGCTGGATGCCATCATAAAAGATGACCCTCACTCCCGCGTCGCCGTGGAGACGCTGGTTAAAACCGGCATGACTATTATCGCCGGTGAGGTGCGCACAGATACCTATGTGGATCTCGAACAGATTGTTCGCGATGTGATCACCGGTATCGGTTACGACAGCTCAGAGGTTGGCTTCGATGGCAACTCCTGTGCAGTACTCAATGCGATTGGCAAACAGTCCAGTGATATCGCCCAGGGTGTCGATGCCGCTGAGGACAAAGATATTGGTGCCGGTGACCAGGGCCTGATGTTTGGCTACGCCAGCAATGAGACTGATGTGCTGATGCCGGCGCCCATCTACTACTCGCACCGTTTGGTTGAGCGTCAGGCACAGCTGCGCAAAAACGGCGTGCTGCCCTGGCTGCGTCCCGACGCCAAAAGCCAGGTAACACTGAGATATGAAAATGGTGTCCCGGTGGCCGTCGAAGCGGTTGTGCTCTCGACCCAACATGCGCCAAATATCGCCCTGCCGGATTTACAGGAAGCGGTTCTCGAAGAGATTATTCGCCCAGTTCTGCCGGAAGCCTGGTTACACAGCGGCACCCAATACCATATCAATCCCACCGGTCAGTTTATTATTGGTGGCCCTATGGGTGACTGCGGGCTAACAGGACGCAAGATTATTGTCGATACCTACGGCGGAATGGCGCACCACGGCGGTGGCGCATTCTCCGGCAAGGACCCCACCAAGGTGGATCGCTCTGCCGCTTATGCGGGTCGTTACGTGGCGAAAAATATTGTCGCTGCCGGTTTGGCGGATCGCTGTGAGATTCAGGTTTCCTATGCGATTGGTGTTTCGGAACCGACCTCTATCAGTATCAACACCTTTGGCACCGGTAAATTATCCGATGCCGAAATTGTTACGCTGGTGCGCGACAATTTTGATCTGCGCCCCAGAGGGCTGATTGAAATGCTCGATCTGCGCCGCCCGATTTATCAAGGGACCGCGGCCTATGGGCATTTTGGTCGTGAGGAAGAAAACTTCACCTGGGAAAAAACCGATAGAGCCACTGACCTGAGAAAAGCGCTTTAAGCAAGTGGGCGATACTCTCTATAACTGTCACCCTGAGCGCAGTCGAAGGGTCTCGAGCAGACTGGCAGAGGCCCTTGGATTCGCTTCGCTCTCAGGATGACAGCGGTTTGTCATTTCGACCGCAGGGAGGAATCTGACAGAGATCCCTCGTCACTGCGTTCTGTCGGGATGACAAAAGGTATAAATAGCAGGAAAGAAATACCCGCAGTGAGAGGCAAGAAGTGCTGCGGATGAAGGCTTGTCACCCTGAGCGCAGTCGAAGGGTCTCAAGCAGACTGGCAGAGGCCCTTGGGTTCGCTTCGCTCTGAGGATGACAGCGGTTTGTCATTTCGACCGCAGGGAGAAATCTGACCGAGATCCCTCGTCACTGTGTTCTGTCGGGATGACAAGAGATATAAATAACAGCAAAGAAATACCCAGAGCGAGAGTAAGAAATGCTCCGGATGACACATTTAAAATTAATTAATGTTTAATAGGCAAACAATTATGAACGCATCAATACATCCCATTAAAGCCGACCAGGCTGACTACAAAGTCGCCGATATCTCCCTCGCCGACTGGGGCAAAAAAGAGATCTCTATTGCAGAGTCTGAAATGCCCGCGCTGATGGCACTGCGTGAAAAATATCGCGCCGAACAGCCACTGGCTGGCGCGCGTATTCTCGGCTGCATCCACATGACCATCCAGACCGCCGTGTTGATTGAAACACTGGAGGCACTGGGTGCTGAAGTGCGCTGGACGTCCTGCAATATTTTCTCAACTCAGGATCATGCCGCCGCTGCAATCGCTGCCAATGGCACACCAGTATTTGCCTGGAAAGGAGAGACCGAGGAAGAGTATGAGTGGTGCCTTGAACAGCAGATCCTTAAAGACGGCGTGCCCTGGAATGCCAATATGGTTCTCGATGATGGCGGCGACCTGACCGCTATGCTGCATGAGAAGTATCCGCAGGTTCTGGATGCTGTCCATGGAATTACCGAGGAGACCACCACGGGTGTTCACCGCCTCTATGAAATGCTTGAAAATGGTGAGCTGAAGGTACCGGCTATCAATGTCAACGATTCGGTGACCAAGTCCAAGTGCGACAATAAATACGGCTGTCGTCACAGCCTTAATGATGCGGTTAAGCGTGCAACTGACCATCTGCTGTCAGGCAAGAAAGCGGTTGTGGTTGGCTACGGTGATGTAGGTAAGGGCTCTGCACAGTCGCTGCGTCAGGAAGGCATGATCGTTAAGGTTACTGAAGTAGATCCAATCTGTGCCA
>ERZ1048068.1269-NODE-1269-length-19757-cov-12.379505_pt1 | contig 19757 bp, 17 predicted proteins | sample MGYA00383098_ERZ1048068 | MGnify/ENA primary metagenome ERZ1048068 (study PRJEB29581, sample SAMEA5548368) | metagenome | biome: marine; feature: coastal; material: water | depth 1 m | study: Short-term variability in the microbial, nano- and picoplankton... | reverse complement strand
AAGACGTGCTCTTGCCTTGGTATATTTCTTTTCCACAGCATACGAGCTCACTTCCAGCGCGCGAATCCAACCTCCGAGTGATATGAGGTGTGCTAGGTCGACATCTCGTAAATGAATGAGGTCTGTTTCGACATCTCTTTGAGTAGCTGTGAGCTCTTTCTTGAGTGCTTCGACGTTATTTTTGCGTGCATTATCAAGCAGGCTTGCTGCGTGGCGATTGACGCGTTCGCCAGCTCCTAGAGCACGGCTATAGCGTGATAGCTCTTTGGCTAAATTTTCAATTTTCTGCATGTGGCCAGCCTGCACCGCTATAAATCCTTCAGCGATCAAGAAACCGATTTCGAGAGCGAGGTCAGCTCGGTTCAGTGGCATGCGCTTTGGCATTTCGTGTACGAGCTCGTCGGCGTGTAGCGGGGCAAGATTATCAAGGTCGTCAAAGATGCGTTTGATGGAGGGCGCTGTAAACTCATTGACCCCAAGTTCCTCTCGCACATGCGGGTCATCAATCAAATCATCGGGGATGTTTGGCCTGGTTGGTGGGAGGCTGGCCTGATCCTCTTGGGCGCTTATTTGCATGCTGGCCATTAGGCTAGCGGAAAAAAGATACAGCATGGTGTTTTGGAGGCATGAAATAATCTTCATACCGTGCAGATAACTATTCTCAGCGAGAAAATGCAATCGAGGAATCTAGGAGTAAGCATAAAAAGAGGTCTAAAAGAGGCGAAAAGAAGTTGGCACACTATTGAATGTGGCTTATCTCACTCACATGAGTTTGTTATTGGGAGTTAATATTGATCATGTAGCTACGTTGCGCCAGGCGCGCTACTCAGGCATGTTGGCATCCCCGAATGCTGAGCCAAGCCCGCTACAGGCAGCTGATGATGCACTTTTGGGTGGTGCGGACTCGATAACTGTTCATGTGCGGGGTGATCGACGCCACATGCAAGAGCTCGATGCCTTCGAGATTAGGGACCAGATCAAGCTGCCTCTCAACTTTGAGATGGGAAACACTCCCGAGATGGTGGCGATGGTGATGCGCTTGAAACCCGATTTTGTCTGTTTGGTGCCCGAAACACGCGAGGAAGTGACCACTGAGGGTGGTTTGGACGTTACGGGGCTTTTTGATTCACTAAAGGATACAGTTTCTCAACTTCAACAAGAAGGAATTAAGGTCAGCATGTTCATCGATCCTGACGAACATCAGGTGGAGGCGTCATGCCGCATCGGAGCTGAGATGATTGAGCTGCATACTGGTTGCTTTGCCAATGCTGTTGCAGAAAATAGGGGAGTTGAAACCGAACGGTTAAAAAGTGCGGCCACACTTGGTCACAATGTTCAGCTGCAGGTCAATGCGGGCCACGGTATTAATTTGCAAAATTTACCAGAGCTTTTGACGGTGCCACACCTCACGGAATTAAACATCGGCCACAGTTTGATTGCGCGGTCGGTCAGGGTGGGACTAACACAATCCGTGAAAGAAATGCGTGAAGCGATGAGAGGCTATGCGCTATGATGATATTTGGTATTGGCATTGACGTAGTTGAAGTGGAGCGCGTGGAGTCTTCCATTTCCGAGTTTGGGGAGCGCTTTGTGAATAGAATCTTTACCGAGTCGGAACGCGAATACTGTGAAAGTCAGAAGCGGCCATCCATTCATTATGCGGCGAGATTTGCAGCTAAGGAGGCGGTAGCGAAGGCTCTTGGAACGGGTATTGGCAAAGAATTGACATGGCTGGATATGGAGATAAGGCGCCGGGAAAGCGGAGAGCCTGAGGTGTTTCTCTCAGGTGCGGGTGAGCAGTTTTGTAAGGATCATAACCTGAGCCAGATAAAGGTCAGCCTCAGCCATGCCCAGCACTACGCAGCGGCTAATGCCATGGTGTTATCAGAAAGCTGATATCAATCTAGGCCATGTGTTGTAGTGCTAGCGCGGGCACTACTCGCGCATCTCTTGCCATGGGCATGCGGGCAACTATTGCATTTATACTTTGAGGCCTGGTAATTATTTGCAGATTGATACACTTAATTTTAATCTGAAATGAGGGCAATATCGATTACTAGTGTGTATGACAATTTGTGTCTCTTTACACCGATTGAATTACCCGAGTATGCACTGCCCATAGTAGCCTTTGGAAATCCTATCTGGGGCTTTTTGCGGACGAGAAGCGACGCTTTAGAGGCAGTGGGCTTTGAAAAGCGAAAGCCCCAAAAAGAGCGAAAGCCACTAAGCGGTATTACTTAGAGGCTTTCATATGGCTCCTGCGCTTGGGATCGAACCAAGGACCTAGTGATTAACAGTCACCCGCTCTACCGCTGAGCTACGCAGGAATTTTATTCGGTGTGTCACATTGCCGTGTGCGGCTTGGACGGGCGGGAAAATGCCAGATCAGTGCCGTATTGCAAGATTTTTCTCGTCAAAATCTCATGGTTTTTTAACTCGGAGAATAAAACGGCAGCACTGAAGTGCTGCCGCCTGAAATTATGGAATATTGGTGCTGAAAAGTGAAAGGGTTGCCTACGATTTTGCAGGGTTTACTTCGGCTTCCAAGTTGGCATCCAGTAGCTCGCGGCGTAAGTTAGCACCGCGCATCTTGCTCCATATATAAACAATAGGGGAGGCGATAAAGATCGAAGAGTAAGTTCCCACGACTACACCTACCATAATTGTGAAGGAAAAGTCCTTGAGAGCTGAGCCACCAAATATGTAGAGCACAAGCACTGCTACGAAGGTGGTGACTGATGTCAGCACGGTCCGTGATAGTGTGGCATTGATGGCGTGATTCATTACATCCTGCACGTTACCGCGGCGGGAACGTAGATCTTCTCGTATGCGGTCAAAGACAACGATGGTGTCATTGATCGAGTAACCGGCAATCGTAAGGAAGGCTCCAACATGAATCAATGAGAGCTCTTGTCCTGAGAATATGACGATGCCTAAACAGATGAGGATGTCGTGAATTAATGCAGCAAAGGCACCCAGGGCGAAGGAGAATTCGAATCGGATCGTGATATAGATGAGGATAGCCACTAAACCTATGATGAGGGCCCATAGCGCGGTGCTGAGAAACTCGCCACCAAGGCTGGCACTGATTGTTTCCCGTGAGGGCTTTTCTTTGAGCACTTCAAAATTAGAACTAAGGGCAGTCTCAATGGCTCCAATATCGTCTGTAGCACAGCGAACGGTGAGTAAATATTCACCACCGGTGGTAGTCTCTTCTTGTGAACGAGCTTGCTTGCTGAGCTCGAGTGTATTGAGGACCTGCTGCACAGCAGGTTGATCAACTGTTTGACCATCGACAAGCTGGTAGGAGAGCTGAGCTCCACCGGTGAAGTCGATGCCAAGAGAGGATTCTTTTTTATCCCACACGGAGCCGAGACCAGCGAGTATGAGGATGATCGAAAAGCTGAAAGCTAGCTTGCGCTTACCGAGGAAGTTGAACGCTCTCTCTGGTATGAGATTCATAAAGCTCAGCTTCTTAAGAATACCAGTATCGGAGAACCACCAGAACAGCACGCGTGTGCATAACAGGGCGGCGAGCATGGAAGCAAGAATGCCAATGGTCAATGTGACGGCAAAGCCCTTGACGGTTCCTGATGCACGCCAGAATAAGATCAAGGCTGTGATCAGGGTCGTGATGTTGGCATCAAAAATAGCGGAGAAAGCTTTCTCGTAAGCGGCAGAGATGGCGGCTTTGATGGATTTGCCAGCGGCAAGTTCTTCGCGAAGGCGCTCGTAGATGAGAACGTTGGCATCTACGGCAACACCGATAGTAAGAATAATGCCTGCAATGCCTGGTAGGGTGAAGGTGAATCCAAACATGGCCATGGCACCGAAGAGAATCAGGATATTGATCGTGAGTCCAAGCAAGGCGATGATTCCTGCAAATCGGTAGTAGAGAAGAACAAAGAGCAGGGTGAGACCTAGCCCTGCGATACCAGCTGTGATACCCTGGTGCACGGTTTCTTTACCAAGTGTGGCAGAGACGGTGCGCTCTTCCTCGACGAGCAGGGGATTCTTAAGGGGGTTGAGCAATGCAGCGGCAATGCTTTTTGCCTCAGCAGCGTCATTCATACCAGAAATTTCAAAGTTTGAGCCGAGGCTGCTTTGTACGACCGGCGCACTAAGGACTTTGCCATCCAATACGATGGCAAGGCGATCTTCGCCGTGGCGCATCTTGCTGGTGAGGTCGAACATTTTGTTGGCACCCTCTGCGTTGAGCTCGACGGTGAGTTTGCCTTCATGCGGACCGTAGAGTTCTTGAGCGTGGACGATGTATGATCCGTCGAGGGCGGAACGCCGCTTGAGGAGGATGTTCTCTGTGATGATTTGACCTTCATCGTCTTCATCGGAAAGAACGTAAAGCTTGTAACCGGGGGGGAGCACTCGATCAGCTTCGTTTTCGGCAGCAAGACGGTCAGCTAGTGCACGACTCTCTGGGTGAACGGCCTTCAGCTCGAGCTTGGCGATTTTCTCAAGGATTTCTCGAACGTTGGCGGCTTCTTCAGTCGATACGCCTGGCATTTGAACAAGAATTCTGTCGTTGCCTTGGGCGACGATGAGGAGGTCAGCAGTGCCGAGATTATTGAGACGCTTCTCTACGGTTTGGATAGCCTGTTCGACAGCGTTCGAAGTTACGGGCACAGCGGTTCCCTCTGGATCAATAGTGGGTTGAACTCTGAGAGTGAAGGAAGATCCACCAATGAGGTCAATACCGCCTTTGAGGTTGTGAGCCTCTGAAATCGTAGTTTGACCGCTGATTATATTGCGCCAGTGCCCCTTTGGAATGATCGAGAGCAGACTGAAGATGGCAATCAAGGCCACTATAATAGAACCAATATTTCGCTTTTTACGCTCAAAATCGGTGGCGAAATACCAGAAGAATAGAGCCAAGAGGCCGAGGCCAGATAGGAAAGTCAGAAGACGGTCGTCACTAAATAGAGAGGCGAAAATGGTAGTCATTGCGATAAGTTAACTAATGTGAGTGCGTTGTGCGCACGATTGATCGTGAAGGATATATAGAGGATGCCTTGGTTTGGCAAGGGTGGCTTGTTTGATGTGTCTCAACTAGACACAGGGGATTTAACCAATGCCTCAGCCTTTGGATTGTTCAGGAGTTTCGTCCTCGTCTGATTTAGATCCTGATGAGATGACAGTCGCAATCGCTGTTTTATCGTATTTAACGAAGGTGTTCTCAGCTACTTTGAGTGAGACGGTTTTATCACTCACGGAATTAACAGAGGCGTGTATGCCACCAATAGTGACGACTTTGTCGCCTTTTTTGAGACCTGATTGTTTGGCTGCAAGTTCTTTGCGTTGTTTTTGTTGCGGTCGGATGAGGACAACCCAGAAGATTACAAACATGAGAACCATCATGACGATGGGACTTCCCAGTGGGTTGCCTGGTTTGGAATCTGTCTTGGTGATTTCTGCGAGGATGCTGATGGTTGTGTTCATGGTGTTCATGGTGTTTGAATGTAGCGTTGATTAAATTTATTTTTGAATGAGGTGAAGTTGCCTGCCTCAATAGCCTCACGTGATTGTTGCATGAGGCGCAGATAGAAATGCAGATTATGTAAGGAAAGCAACCTTAAAGAGAGCATTTCGCCAGCGCGAAAGAGGTGGCGTATGAAGGATTTTGAGTATTTTTGTAGTGACGGGTGTGTGTTCTCGTCGAGGGGGGCTGCATCAAACTCAAATTCCTTGTTTTTGATGTGTATTGGGCCATCGGCTGTAAATGCCATGCCATGGCGGGCGACGCGTGTTGGCATTACACAATCGAACATATCCACTCCACGAGAGATCATTTCGAGCATTTGAGGTGGGGTTCCCAAGCCCATAGCGTAGCGGGGCTTGTCGGTGGGGAGAAAAGGAACGGCATTTTCGATGGCACGCATCATCTCATGCTCGGGCTCTCCAACGGAAATACCACCCACGGCGTATCCATCGAAGCCGATGTCGACTAACTCGCGCGCAGATTGTTCGCGGAGATCTGCATAGGTGCTTCCCTGGACAATACCGAAAATGAGCTGACTCTGTTTACTGGTATCCCATGGTATGTGTTTGTTGGCGTTCTCCTGATGCCAATCTTTGCAGCGCTTTGCCCAGCGTGTTGTCAGGGAGAGTGAATCAGCGGCGTATTGTCGCTCGCATGGGTAGGGGGGGCACTCGTCAAAAAGCATGGCGATATCGCTACCAATCGTGGCTTGGATTTCCATGCTGAGCTCAGGAGTTAGCATGGTTTTAGATCCATTGATGTGGTTGGCAAACTCCACGCCCTGTTCAGAAATTTTCCGCAACTTAGCCAGAGACCATACTTGGAATCCTCCGGAATCAGTGAGAATGGGCTTATCCCAGGTAGAAAATTGATGGAGTCCACCCATCTCGCGCATGACGTCTAGTCCCGGTCGTAGAAAGAGGTGGTATGTGTTTCCCAGAATAATCTTGGCATCGACAACGTCAATCAACTCATCGGGAGAGAGTGTTTTGACCATTCCCTGTGTGCCGACTGGCATAAAAATGGGGGTCGGGATATCACCGTGAGCGGTGCTCAATGTGCCCGTGCGAGCGGCGCTGTCGCAACAAGTATGATGAAGTTTAAAAGACAAAGTGGTATAAGAAGTTTAATTTGGGAGAGGATGGCTGCCGCTAATGTTTGGCTGGCACTACATTTTTAAGGCATGAGAATGAAGTCCGAGACAACCATGAGGTGGTCGGAGGCAGGAATTGCGACATTCCGTGAGCGAACGGGTCGCAGTAGGGAATTTGTGTATATGTAGTCAATGCGCTGAAACGGAATACGACGATGCCACGTATTTGCCCAGCCAACTCCTACATCATTGAAGGAATCGGTAAAGTGACCTCGGAGTAAATCGTGTAGAGGGTCAGAGGCGGGAGCATTGAGGTCTCCCGCGGCAATGACCGGGCGATCTGGAAACGGGGTGCTATTTTGGAGTAGTGTAAGGCTCCATATCACTTGTTTGCGCTGCAGCTTGCGGTTCGCTGCGTGATTTTTCCAGCAGCTTGAATCCCACAGTCGCATGTCAGTAATAGCAGATTTTAAATGAAAGTTAATACAGTCAATAAGTCTACCTTCTGGGTGTTGCCTCGTCTTGGGTAGCCTCAAAGTGCTGTGGTGGCTGTGTTGCATCGGATTCGGGATGCTTTGATGAATTTGCCATTTGGTAAATATTGCAGACCTCTTTTCGACCCGGAAATCTCCCCTGATGGGATAGACTATATCTGCTATTATCTGGGTCTGCCATTCTGGAATTTCTTGCATGAACAAGATGTCTGGTTGGTAGTCTGCAATGATCTGAGCTTGTTTGCGCACCTCCTCGCTGCCGAGGTTCACCGCTCCCCAGTTGATCGTGCAGATGCGCAATGTCTTCTGTGATCGAAATGGCTTTGCTTTGCCAGCTTGAGGAATTTCTTTGCCAATGTTGACGAGGGCATGTGATTCATCTGATGCCGTCAATATGGTGAGTAGCCATAGTGTGGCGAGCATCAGGGATAGCTGAGCGCGCCAGAAAAGGAATGCTGTAACGGAAAGGAATAGCCCGAGTAGTGACCACATCCAAATGGGGTAAACGGTAAATGCCGCCATCAAGTCAGGCTGCCTGATGTAACTGGCGGCTGTGATCACATGGAGAACCAGTGACGCAATGACTAACAATCTTGGAATCCAGTGGCGCATTGCTTAAGGTGATGCACCCAGAATCAGGGTGAGGAAAACGGGCATTACATGCCGGGTAGACCTAGGCCGCCGGTCAATTTGGACATTTCAGCTGCAGCCATCTCTTTGCCCTTGGTGACCGCCTCTTGGACGCCAGAGAGAATAAGCTCTTGCAGAAAATCAACGTCGTCAGGATCGACAACGGAGGGATCAATGCGAATGGATTGAACATCTCCTGAACCATTGGCAGTGACGGTAACTTTGCCACCTCCAACAGAGGCTTCGACATTTTTATTGGCCAGTTCTTCTTGTGTTTTCTGCATGCCGGCTTGCATTTCCTGCGCCTGTTTCATGAGCTTTTGTATATCCATTGAGTGAGTGGGTTAGTTAATATAATTATGATTGGATGGTGCCTTTGAAGACTTCAAGGGCGTCTTGAATAAGTGGGTCTTGATAAAAGGAGTCGTCTGTCGCGGGGGACTCATCTTCTTTGTTTTCAGCTTCCGTAGGAGAAGTTTCTTCGGTGTGTTGTGGAGCATTTAGCTCAGGGGCTGGCTCGGCTGTTTGCTCTGGTGCAGCCTCAATGAGGTCGTCGAGGCTTCTTTTTTCTTTAGCTGGTGCTTCGATAGGCCTGCTCGGTGGATTAGACTCAGCTGATGGGCTTGTGGTAGGTTGATTTGTTGCCACTGGTGCTGCCACTGGTGCTGGGCTCGAGTGATTGATATCTGAGGTTGAGCTGGCAGCTGCTGGCGCAGCAGTGGGGTTGTCCTCAGCTAGACTTGATGTTGAATCGTTGGCGCTTTCAGCTGGTTGAAGTTGGCCTGCCCCTGCAAGTGCTTTGATGACATCACTGATACGAGCATCATTAAGCGATTGAATTGCTTTGATGATTCCGATTTCTAGATGAAGTCGCTTATTGGCTGCCCACTTCATACGCCCTTCAGAATCCGCCAGTATGTCGATCAGGTTTAAGATGCGGTCTGTCTGGATGCCTTTTGAGGCTGACACTAAGGGCTCCCATATTTCAGATGGAAACCCTTCATTGCCAGCATTAGTGTCGAGACGGGTGACTAAGAGTGCTCGGAGGCAGCTTATAAGTTCACCCAAAAGCTGAGATAGTTCTTTGCCTGACTCAGCCTGTTGATGAATCAGCTCGAGTGCTGTAGGGCTTTCTTTGGAGAGAATGCTAGTCGCCAGGCTGGCAACTGTTTCACGTGAGGTGAAGCCAAAAATTTCGAGAACGTTTTGTTCGGAAATTTTGTCGCCGCAGAATGCCACGAGTTGATCCAGCATTGACTGTGCGTCACGCATACCACCATCAGCACCTTTGGCGATCGCCCATGCTGCGGGGTCGTCGAGGGCTACTCCCTCTTTATTTGATATATATTGCAAATGCTTGGCGATTGTCTCGGTGGGTATCGGCCGAAGATCGAATCGCTGGCATCGTGAAATAATGGTCGGGAGGATTTTGTTGGGCTCTGTGGTAGCAAAGATGAATTTTACGTGCTCAGGTGGCTCTTCGAGAGTTTTTAACAACGCATTGAAGGCTGCCGATGTTAGCATATGCACCTCATCAATGTAGTAGATTTTGAATTTGCCTTGAGTCGGCGTGAACTGAACATTCTCGCGAATATCGCGTATGTTATCGACGCTATTGTTGGATGCTCCGTCAATCTCGATGACATCTAGAGAAGTTCCATTGCCAATTTCTTGGCATACGGGATCATCAGGATTAAAATCAATACTGGGACCTTCTGGGCAATTAAGAGCCTTTGCTAAAATACGTGCCGTGGTGGTTTTACCTGTGCCTCGTGGGCCTACAAACAACCATGCGTGAGCGAGCCTGTCGCGCTCGATGGCATTGCGAAGGGTGGAAATGACATGGTCTTGACCAAGTACGTCGGCAAACGTTCTTGGGCGGTATTTTCTGGCAAAAACCTGGTAGCTCACGCCGCACAATTTAGGGCGAGAGGAAAATTTATCAATGATGATCTGCTTGTCTTTTACACTATCTTCTCAGCGATTGCCGGGATTGAGGTTGATCTCTGTGTTTATGTCAGTTAAGGCATATTTCGCGACACGGTCGCTAACATATAAATGAGTAATTTTTCCCCTTTCCGAGAAAAAATGGAGTCTGCGGCAGTAACAGAAGCAGCAATCCGTGCGTTTGAACGTAATTATCAGTCGTTGCTTCGCAATGAGAGCGGAATGATACCCGAAGATACCATCAAACCATGCGACGACTTGCCTCAGTCGAGTGATTTTTCACCCGACACTGGTGGCTACGACCCAGCATTATTGGCTCAGACAGTAGTCATCAAGCTCAATGGAGGTTTGGGGACGAGCATGGGTCTGCAGAAAGCGAAGAGTCTGTTGCCCGTAAAAGGTGATTCTACTTTTCTAGACATCATTGCTAATCAGGTTTTGCATCTGCGTAAGGAGACAGGGGCGAATGTTCGCTTCTTGCTGATGAATAGCTTCAGTACGAGCTGTGACACGCTCGAGCACATGGAGGCATATGCAGATCAAGATTTATCTGGCGCGGATAAGATCGAATTAATGCAAAATCAAATTCCAAAGATCAACGCTCAAACTTTGGAGCCTGTGGAATGGTCTAAAAACGAGTCTAGTGAGTGGTGCCCGCCTGGTCACGGTGATCTTTACGCAGCCTTGTCTGGGAGTGGTTGGCTGGATACCTTGTTGGCTGATGGTGTTAAATACGCATTCGTCTCCAACTCTGACAATCTCGGTGCAGTATTAGATGCTGGTTTGCTGAAATACTTCGCAGAGACAGACAAACCTTTCCTCATGGAGGTGACTGAGCGAACAGAGGCCGACAAAAAAGGGGGGCACTTGGCTATGCTTGTTGAGAACGGGCAGTTACTTCTCAGGGAGGTTGCTCAATGTCCCGCAGAAGATATCGATGAGTTTCAAAATATAAGTAAACACCGCTACTTCAATACCAATAGCCTGTGGATAAGGTTGGATGCACTCAAAGATTTATTAGAGCAAGAAGGTGGTGTGCTGCCCTTGCCCATGATTCAGAATAAAAAAACGGTAGACCCGCGTGATGCGGATTCTACACAGGTGTATCAGCTCGAAACGGCAATGGGTGCTGCTATCGAGTCTTTTCAGGATTCTGCAGCTGTGTGTGTGCCACGGTCTCGATTTGCCCCTGTGAAAACAACGTCTGATTTGTTTGCTCTTCGGACAGATGCTTACACCGAAGAAGACGATGGACGCATCAGTTTATCAGCAGTCAGAAATGGCAGGCCGCTAATTATAACCTTGAGTGAGGAATACAAGTTGGTTGATAGCCTTGAGGGGTTAGGCGTGCCTTCTCTTGTTGGTGCAGATAAGCTTACTATTTCTGGTCCTGTGAGATTCTCAGATGGAGTAAAGATTCTGGGTGATGTGAGTTTTATCAATGAATCTGGAGAAACGAAGTGGATTGCTGGTGGGACATATCAGGATGAGCAGATTGCCCTCTAGAGAGAGTTGAACAATTTTTATGTGGTTGCCAGACACTCATGATCCTTGCATATCGAATTTATCATGACTGATTTTGCGAAACTAGAGATACCCGAAGACGGCTACGATGCCGTTATTTTTGACCTTGATGGAACCTTGGTTGACTCGATGCCAGCACACTTTGCAGCGTGGTGTGAGGCTCTGGCCAAACAAGATGTAGACTACGTTTTCCCCGAAGATGTTTTTTATGCCATGGGAGGCAGGCCAACCCATGATATTGTTGCTGAGCTCAATGGTGAGTTCGGGCTTCACATGGATGCTGAAGAAGTTGCCGTTGATAAGCGTAATGCCTTTCTCAAGCACCTTGACGATATTGTCAGGATTGATGAGGTGACTGATTTTGCTCTCAGCTTGCGCGGCAAATTTCCGTTGGCGATTGCCACGGGGGGGTCACGATTGGTCTCTGAAAAGGTTCTGCAGCAGGTAGGCATTAGCGATTTGTTTGATGAAGTTGTCACCGCCAATGATGTTGTGTGTGGTAAGCCAGCACCTGATATCTATATAGAGGCTGCGTCACGATTAGGAGTTGATCCATTGAGATGTTTGGCATTTGAGGATGCTGCTGCAGGAATGATGGCAGCACAATCTGCTGGTATGAGGGTGGTTTGTGTGCCAGCACCAGTGAGGGTGAAATGACACTCTGTCTCAAATTATGAGCCAAGAATCTCGAATCGCTCCAGCCAAAATCAACCTCAGTTTAAAGGTTCTAGGGAAGCGCGCGGATGGGTTTCACGAGATCGAAAGCCTGATGGTGCCACTGGCATCAGCTGATCTTGGCGATGTTATCCACTTCGAACCGGCAGACAGCTACGAGTTGTGTTGTGATTTGCCCGGTGTGCCACGGGATGAGTCTAATCTGATCACAATGGCAGTGCGCAAATTCGAGCAAGCAATGGGCAAGCCATGCTGCTGGCGCATTACTCTAGAAAAAAAAATCCCTCATGGAGCGGGTCTTGGGGGTGGAAGTAGTGATGCTGCCACCACCTTATTAACGCTCAACGAGCTTGAGGACGCAGGCTTTTCTAACGAGCAGCTGGCCGCGATGGGAGCGTCTTTCGGTTCAGATGTTCCATTTTTCATCTACCAGCAAGCATGCATGGTGAGGGGCAGGGGTGAGGTCATTGAGCCTATCCTCAGGCCTGATATTTCAAACCAAGCATTATTGTTGTTAAAACCAAGTTTTGGGGTTTCGACCCCGGATGCTTATCGTCATTGTCTGGATGCAGATGGGGTAGTAGGTGTTGAATACGCTGCGCAAAAGATGCCATGGGGCGATGTTGTTAATGATCTTGAGAAGCCTGTGTTTTATAAGCATCGTTTTTTGGCAGAGATGAAGCTTTGGTTAATAGATCAAGCTGAAGTTGATGCTGCAATGATGTCAGGTTCTGGCTCCACCATGATGGCCTTTGTCAGTGATCCTAAATTATGCGGTGATGTGCTGGCACGCGCACGTCAGGAGCTTGACCCAACTTTATGGGGATGTAGTGTTTTAATTGCTTAAACGGTGAAGCACTCCGGTAAACATATACTTAAAAACGTATCGAGGTCTTTTTACCTTAGTATGCGGTTGTTGCCCAGGGCAATGCGTGAACCTGTGAGTTTGGCTTATCTGTTGGCCCGCGCCAGCGATACCTTGGCGGATACTGAGGGCTTGGATGCTGGGCTTAGGTTTGAAATGTTGCAGCGCTTTGGCGAGATTCTTGAGGGTGGAGAAAAGGCAGCATGGATCAATAAATTAACCAAGGAAGTGATTCCTTTCCAGAAGCATGAGGGCGAAAAATTGCTTTTAGAGATGATGGGAGATACATTCGAGTGGCTTGATGCGCTCACGTGCGAGCATGGTCGCAGTGCTATTTTAACAGTCATGAAGCACATCCTTCATGGCCAGAGTCTCGATATCCAGCGGTTTGAGCTTCAGCAATGGCACGTGCTACGAGATGATGCTGATCTGGAGGAATACTGCTTTCTTGTCGCTGGTTGTGTTGGTGAATTTTGGACGGAGATCGGCGACTTGGCATTGAATGAGTTTTCGTCTATCGATCTTGTTGATTTGAAGCAAATGGGGGTAAGTTATGGCAAGGGCTTACAATTGATTAATATTTTGCGAGATCTGCCTGCCGATTTGAGGCTAGGTAGATGCTATATACCGGGGGTAGATCCAAGTGACCGCGGAGCGGTCATGAGGGAGGCAACTCGATGGCGAAGCAAAGCCCGGGCTTATTTGTCTGAAGGGCAGGCGTATGCTTCGTCTTTGCGGTCTAGGAGAACCAAGGCAGCAACAGCCTTACCAGGACTCATCGGGGCAAGCACACTTGATCTTCTCGATCAGGCAAGCTGGGAAGAGCTTGATAATGGCATCAAGGTGCCACGCCGCGATGTTTACAGATTCATGTGGGAATCTTTTTTTGTTTAGAGACAGCACTTGCAGAATAGAGGGTTCTCTATTATCTATGTTGCGTGCAAACAATGGATTCAACGCAACAACTGCCCGATGCTCATGGGCACTTTGGGACCTACGGGGGCATGTTTGTGCCCGAAACTCTGATGGACCCCATGCAGGTGCTAGCCGCTGAGTATGAAAAAACGAAGGCTGACCCCGAATTTCAAAAAGAACTGGACTACCTGCTGAGGCAATACTGCGGGCGCCCTACTCCCTTGTATTATGCCGAGCGGTGGACAGAAAAGTTGGGGGGTGCTAAGATTTATCTGAAACGAGAGGATTTGCTGCACACAGGAGCACACAAAATCAATAATGCTATAGGCCAGATATTACTGGCTAAGCGCCTCGGGAAAAGTCGCATCATCGCGGAGACTGGAGCTGGTCAACACGGTGTTGCCACGGCTACTGTTTGTGCTCGCTTTGGCATGGAGTGCATTGTTTATATGGGTGCTGTTGACATGGAGCGTCAGGCTCTCAACGTTGCACGTATGGAGTTGTTGGGTGCTAAGGTCGTACCTGTAACGGCTGGGCAGGCGACTCTCAAGGAGGCGGTTAACGAGGCGCTACGAGATTGGGTTTCGACAGTGGAGAACACGCACTACATTATCGGATCAGCCCTCGGAGCTCATCCTTTCCCCATGATGGTTAGAGATTTTCACCGTATCATCGGGGTGGAAGCGCGCGAGCAGATTCTTGAGCAGGAAGGGCGTTTGCCTGATTTGCTCGTTGCCTGTGTCGGTGGAGGCTCAAATGCCATTGGTCTCTTTCACCCTTTTATTGGGGATAAAGAAGTCCGAATGATGGGGGTTGAGGCAGGAGGTGAGGGGATCAAACCTGAGCGTCATGCTGCTCGTTTTCAGGGTGGCAAGCTTGGCGTGCTGCAAGGATCCAAAACATGGTTGTTAGCTAATGACGATGGCCAAATTGAGCTCACACACTCAGTAAGTGCCGGCTTAGATTACGCCGCGGTTGGGCCAGAACACGCTTACCTTAAAGATATCGGCCGTGCCGAATACACCTATGCAACTGATGATGAGGCACTTGCTGCTTTCAAGGAATTGTCAGAGACTGAGGGGATTTTGCCAGCATTAGAATCGTCGCATGCTTTGGCGTATGTGTCAAAAACAGCACCGAATTTATCCAAGGATACCATCATCATTCTCAACTTGTCAGGTCGTGGTGACAAAGATGTCGAACAGGCTGCTAAGTATTTATTGAATAAGGATTTGGGCAAGTGATTGCGGTGAAGGAGGCTAATTTTACCAAACAATAAAATGTCCAGAACGATTGGTGTTATTGCGGGGTCCGGTATTTATCCTGAGGCATTTATCAATGCTGCTCGCAGTAAGTCTCCAGATACACGCTTGGTAATGGCCGCTTTTCACGGTGAAACCCGTGAGGAACTCGCCAGTGAGGCGGAAGTCGCAGATTGGTTTAGCGTCGGACAGCTAGGTAAAATGATTAAGTTTTTTAAAAAGCAGGGTGTCGATGAAGCTGTGATGGTTGGTCAAATTGCCCCCAAGAACCTTTTTGATTTGAGACCTGATGTAAGAACAATGTTATTGCTGGCTCGAACGAAAGAAAAAAATGCGGAGTCGCTTTTTGGAGGTATAGCCGACGAACTGGATAAGGATGGCATCACACTTTTACCAGCGACGACGTTTCTTGAAGACCTGATGCCTGCTGAAGGACATGTGGCAGGTCCTAAACTTAAGAGGTCGGCCATGGATGATGCTCGCTTCGGTTTTAAAATTGCCAAAGAAACAAGCCGCCTCGATATTGGTCAATCAGTGGTAGTTCGCGCGGGTACAGTATTAGCGGTAGAAGCTTTTGAAGGGACTAATGCGTGTATTCGGCGGGGTGGTGATTTAGGTCGAGGGAAGGAGGTTACGCTGGCAAAAGTGGCTAAGCCGAATCAGGATTTTCGCTTTGATGTGCCCGTTATCGGCCCAGATACTATTAAAAACTGTGCTCAATCTGGTATTGCGGTAATCGCGATTGAAGCTGGCAAGACCTTGATGCTTGGAGGTGACGAAGTGCATGCAATGTGCGATGAGCACAAAGTGTCTATAATCGCTCTTTGAAAGCTGTTTTTGTCGTTTGTTTTAGCCCGATTAACAGATGTCTGCTTGCACTCGTTCAAAGTCTTTCTAGATTCATTCACATGCTCGCTAGCCCTGATAGGAACCACCCACTGCATGGAATGTTTCGTGGGCCCGCTCTCTGCTCAGGGAGGATCAGGCTGACGTTACTGCTGGGCGCGGCTCTAGGTGCCTCAAGCTGCATGCCTAAATTTGAGGCTTGGTCATTGAAGCGTGATCGTGGAATTAGTATTCCTGAGCGGTTTGATGCCTCAGCTCCACCGGTGCCAGATGTGCAAGTAGCATTGTTGGCTCTTTTCGACGACAAGCGGTTAGGACACTACGTGGCAAAGGCGCTGCAAAACAATCCTAATTTAAAGTCAAGTTTAGCGAGGTTGGAGGAGTCTGGGTTTGAGGTGCAGAAGGCAAGATCTGCTTTGTTACCTGCAATGAGTGTTGATGGGGGCACTTCTCGCTCACAGAATTCATTGAGAGGTGTGAATTCACGAGAAAACCGATACTCAGCAGGTTTAGATGCACAGTGGGAGATCGATGTCTGGGGCCGAATACGAGCTGGGGTTAGTGCTACAGCCAGCAATAGATTGGCTTTGCTTGCTGATCATAACTCGGCTCGTCAGTCGATTGCGGCACAGACGATGCAGGCATATTTTGATCTCGCTGCAGAAGATCAGTTGCTCGACCTCGCACAGAGGCGTCTGGCTAGCTTTAAAAAAACATATGCGCTGGTGGAACGACGTTTTGAGAGCGGAACAGAGAACTTGGGAGATCTAGACTTGGCCCGATCAGATTTGGAAAATACTCGAGCGCAATATGCGAGGCGGCAAAATCTTCGAGACCGTGCAGCACGTCAGCTAGCACTGATATGTGGAGATTATCCTGATGCGAAATCTTCAGCAGGTGGCTGGCCCGTGATGAAGCGCGGGGTTCAGGTTGGGTTGCCATCAACCTTATTATTGAACAGGCCCGATATTGACGCGGCATACCAACGAATTCGTGCGGCAGATTCGCGCGTAAAGGTGGCTCACCGTGATATTTACCCGCGGTTTTCACTTACAGCGAGTGGAGGAGGGCAGTCCTCGATATTGAAAGATATTGCTGATTCCAATTTTAGTATCTGGTCGATTGCCGGAAATATTGCAGGTCCACTTATCGATGGTGGAAGACGTAAAGCCGAATCGGGAGCGGCTAATGCGCGTGCTAAAGAGGCGTGGGCTGATTACCAGGCAACAGTCCTCAATGCTTTCCGAGAAGTGGAGGATGCTCTGGGGTCAGAACTTTACCTTTCTCAGCAAGAAGATGCTCTGAGCCATGCGCTCAAGGCGGCACGCAGTGCAGAGAGTCGCATCCGTCGTAATTATGAGACAGGGCTGGCTGAAATACTTACCTTGCTTGATACGCAGCGTCGTGCATTTAACACGGAGGACGCGTTTATAAATACGAGGGCGTTACGCTATAAAAACCGAGTTGCCTTAGCCCTCGCTTTAGGTAAAGAGCTTTAAATATCATATTACGCCTTATGAAACTTTTTCTCAAGCTAGCTATTCCCGTTGCGTTTGTTGTTTTAGCATTTCTGTTTGTAAAATTACTGATCAGCAAGAAACGACCAGATCTTATAAGTGTCGTTGAGGTGATTGCGCCGCAGGTGGATATTCTTGATGTAGCTATGAGTGATCATCGGCCGCCTGTGCTAAGTTACGGCACAGTGCAAAGTTATTTCGAAACGATGTTGACCCCTCAGCTTAGCGGGCAAATAACGGAGGTTGATGAGGCGTTTCGCGTTGGCAATATGGTTAAGAAAAACACGTTGCTTGCACGCATTGATGCCACTGACTATCTGGCCATATTGGCACGTGAAAGTTCGAACCTGACAAATGCAAGACGAGCGCTGGTTGAGGAGGAAATCAGAGCAAGTCAGGCAACGCAAGATTGGATGGCTTCAGGACGTGATTTAAGCAGCGCCTCAGATTTTGTATTGCGTAAGCCACAGCTAAAAGCAGCTCAGGCCAGCATCGAATCTGCGATAGCTGCAGAGACCAAAGCAAAGGCTGATATTGAACGTACGATGATCAGAGCTCCTTATGATGCGGTGGTTGTTGAGCGCTCAGCATCGGTGGGTAATTTTGCCAGCGCTCAACAAGCCTTGGGTAAGCTTATTTCGACTGATAAGGTAAAAGTTAGGTTGCCTCTTACCACTGAGCAGGCTGCCAATGTTCAATTGCCAAGAATACTTGGAACGATTTCTGGTAAGAATACAGATCAGCAGAAAGTGGTATTTACCAGCGCAACGATAGAGGGGGCCCAGTGGCAGGGGGAGCTCGTTCGTATCGAACCTTTTATAGACCCCAAGAATCAGGTCACTTATGTGATAGCAGAGATTGAAAAACCATATCACGCCATGCCAGAGCCTCTGATAGTTGGATCTTTTGTAAATGCCCGTATTCCCGGGCGTGTCATTAATGATAGCTACAAAATACCCGAAGCCGCGCTGGTCAATGATGCCTATGTTTGGGTCGTTGATGAAGGCAACAAGCTTTGCCGTGTTGATGCGCAACGTGTTTATGGACATGCAACAAACGTATACCTTCGTATTTCTGATCAAGTACTTGAGGGTTTCGGTTTGAAGTCACCTCTACGCATCGTCATACGTCCGCTTGCCACGTTTAAGCATGGCAGGGAGGTTGATCCAATGTCTGTGTCTTCAAAACTCTAATGAATACATGAAATTAGAGAAGAATCATCCTTTCATCACCTGGTTTGCATCCAATCCAGTTGTTGCCAATATCCTAATGCTGACGATTCTGGCGGCGGGTGTTTACACGGCATTTAATATAAGAAAAGAGGGCTTCCCCGCGTTTGAGGCTGAGTCTGTGACGGTCAGCGTTACCGTCAGGGGCGGCACACCTGAGGATGTTGAGCGTGGAGTTACCATCAAAATCGAGGAGTCGATAGAGGATGTTGAGGGGATCGACCACGTTCGATCAGTAAGTAAGGATAACCTTTCCTCGGTGACGATTGAATCAAAGGAAAACTACCCAATTGGTAAGCTCTTGGACGATGTCAAAATTAAAGTAGATGCAATCCCGTCATTTCCCGACCAAGCCGAGAAGCCTGTAGTGCGAGAGAATAAGCGAAGGAGCAAGGTGCTCTGGGTTGAGCTTTATGGAGATGTGTCTGAGAGCATACGTAAGGAAGCCGCTCGTAAATTGCGTGACGCTTTGTTACGGGAGCCTGCTATATCAAAAGTGGAGACTATTGGTGCTCGTGGCTACGAGGTTTCTATTGAACCTTCCGAGGAAAAGCTTCGTTTGTATCAGCTGACTTTTGATGAAGTGGCTACTGCTATTCGTAACAATTCTCTGGATCTTGGCGGTGGGGTGGTTCGTTCGAAGCGTGGCGATATTTCACTTCGTGCGCGTGACCAGGCATACAGTAAAGCTGACTTCGAAAAGATACCTGTGCGTGCTAATGCCGATGGCACGCGGATACACGTAAGTGATGTTGCCGAGGTTCGAGATGGCTTCGTAGATCAGCGCTTTTTGAATAGGTTTCGTGGAGAAGCCACTACGAGCTTGAAAATCACGACTGAAGGCAGCGATGATATCATTGAAGCTGTAGATGAAGCTAGACGAGTGGTAGATGAATATCAGGGTTTACCTGAGGGCTTACAAATAGCTAGTTGGCTTGATGGATCAGTCAATATTCGCGATCGACTCTCCTTGCTCGGTCGCAATGGTTTGATAGGTGTGCTTTTGGTATTGGTGTCATTGATGCTGTTTCTAAACTTGCGCTTAGCATTTTGGGTCGCAATCGGTATTCCGGTCTCTTTGGCAGGGGCGCTTACTTTTTTCCCGACACCGGGCCTCGATCTATCGATTAATGTTATTTCAGCATTTGGCTTTCTCATTGTGCTCGGTGTTGTGGTTGATGATGCCATTGTGATTGGTGAATCAATCTATTCTGAGAAAGAAAAAGATGATCATGCAGAAGAGGGCGATGGTCCGATTAGAACAAC
>ERZ1048068.1263-NODE-1263-length-19778-cov-9.548801_pt1 | contig 19778 bp, 28 predicted proteins | sample MGYA00383098_ERZ1048068 | MGnify/ENA primary metagenome ERZ1048068 (study PRJEB29581, sample SAMEA5548368) | metagenome | biome: marine; feature: coastal; material: water | depth 1 m | study: Short-term variability in the microbial, nano- and picoplankton... | reverse complement strand
GCTCGACATGCAGATGCATTAGCCAAAAGCTCTGATGCCTTGCAAACGGTTCTCGACGGATTAGATACTGGATTGACTAGCGATATGGTAGCCCTAGATTTTCGCAATGCTTTAAACCAACTTAGACTCATTACTGGCGGGGTGACTAACGACGAAGTCTTGGATTCTATTTTTACTCGATTCTGTATCGGAAAATAACTGAAATAAAAAGCTGAGACTCCAAAAAAGCTTGACCCTAAAGGGAATAGTTATTTTTAAAACCAAAGAAATATATAATTCAAGTAGCTAGTACGACAGAATTGTAGCAAAAAGGTAATTGCCAAAATTTCGTAACTTTGGGTAAATTGATAGGTCAGGGTTAAAAGCTATAGAGGTGTAGAAAAAAGAGAGAAAAAAAAGTTAAAACCAAAGAAATTGGTAGCTGATTATATGGCTACTAAGCTGATTTCATTTAGTCCAGAGCTCTCTATTTATGAGGGTATGCAGAGTTTACTCAAACATAAAATTTCAGGAGCACTTGTAGTAGGTAAAGATAATAAGTTATTGGGTGTACTTTCTGAAGGAGATTGTCTGAAAGAAATCATTAAGGGTAGGTACGAAAATGAAATGAATCATTCTGGTACCGTTAAAGACCACAAGACAACCGATGTAACTACAATAGAAGCTGATATGGGGATATTAGAGGCTGCACACTTTTTTCTAGAAAGAAGGTTTAGACGTTTTCCAGTGGTGAAAAATGGAAAATTAATCGGCTTGATTACTCAAACCTATGTAATAAGGGCTATTAATGACCTTTAATTCCTAAAGAATTATCTCAGCAGAGAACAGGCTAGTAGCGAATTAACTAGAATAGATTATAAATCAAACTTTAGCAAAACTTATAAGGGATTAACTAAAGCTTTTTTGTGCTTTCTGACTAAGCTAAACTCACAAAATACATATCCATTTCTCCCTTACCCTTGAATAGGAGTTTGTCTCTGTGTTCAAAAGAAAATCTCTTATGCTTCTTGATAAGTTCATAAGTGGATTGAAATATATTCACCTTCCCAACCTTACTGCTACTTTCCATCCTACTGGCGGTATTTACAGTATCACCCCAAACATCATATTGAAATTTTTTAATGCCAACAATACCAGCGACTACTTGGCCAGTATGTAAACCCGTTCTCATTTCAAAAGGTATACTCCCATTTTCTCCTAAATTTTCATTTCTGACAATAATGAATTGAGCCATTTCTATTGCTGCCAATACACTATCAAGAACCGAAGTGTTTGTGGTTTGAATCAATCCCCCCGAATCCATATAACTATCTCCGATTGTTTTTATCGCAAATGGTATCAAAAGCTTTGAAGCAGTGATTCATCTCCTTTACTAATTCCTGTGCTCCAACTTGCTCTGAGAGAGAGGTGAATCCTTTGAAATCCGTAAAAATTACACTCACTTCATCAAAGTTTATTGCCTCAGATGTTCCAGTGGCTTTCAGCTCTTCTGCCACATTTGCAGGCAATATAGTTAGTAGCAAAGACTCGGACTTATCCTTTTCTACTTTGATAATACGATTCAATCTCTGAAGTTCAATCTGAGCTTGATTAAATTTCACTGTATTAGAGATTGATAAATGTAACGCTGACCACGTAAGCAGCTAGGAGTGTGAATCCCAAAGCATATTTGTATATATCTGTTTCTGGATGAAAACTGAATCCACATATCAAAGTAGATAAAAAAAGACCTAATGGTAGAAGTAAGAAACCCTTTTTTAACAAATATGGACCGCCTATGGCAATCATTTACATACGAGATTAAGACGAGTATAAATGTCAATAAAGGATTAAAAAATACTAGTGGAATACGTGCCCCATACTGTACATTCCCTAATAGAGCCGACCTGTATTCTGTCTTTTCAAAACTACTTTTTAGCTTGATTTCCTTTGATCTTGTATGCATCCGAAAAATGATGTGTAGTGAAACAAGCAGAATCAATATCATCGCATACAGATATATATGGTATGCATCTAGGTCCAATGAATTTGAAACTAAAAGACACCCTACTATAAGATAATTGGTAAGCCTACGAGCAATATAAATATGCCTTAGTAACCTAAGTTTTATTTTTTTCTTTGGCGTTCTCATACACGCTTTACCTTAGCCCAAGACTCAGAATCAAGGGTGAATATACGCAATTTGCCTTCATACTCTGATATGCTGTACAGTATCTGATCAAAACCATATCATTGAAATGATCTATACTTTGAGTGCTAAGTCATAGAATTATTGCAAAACCCGTCACTCTACTGGGCGAGATTTGAAGTATTATCGGGATTCAATTAATTAACCATGAAAAACAACATTTTACTCCTCACCTTAATTTCACTTCTATCTTGCGGTCAACTTTTTGCTCAGATTCTTGGTCCTAGGTACATCATTAAAACTGACCTTAAGGCTTATGTGCCCGCAAATTTTAATGTAATATCCAGTGTCAATTAAAATTACGAATACAAACTGAAATTGTCTTTAAGGATTAGCTCTCTGCCCTTCATTATTTCCTTTGGCTTCATCATTTTCATCTTTTTTACGCTTTGTCTAACCTTCTCTGAAATTCTCCAATTTGACTTAGACAAAGGATCGTACTCTGTGCGTGCAGGGAAAACAAGGTATGTCACACCGTCTATTATAGCCTGCTCTACTTCCATTTGAGCTAGGATAGAGTTACCAAGAAATATATACAGATTACTGAAGTTTTCATACGTTTTTAGTTATGATAATAACTGAAGATGTGCCTAGAATAGTGTCTGCCTTAAAAAATCATGAACGATAAGTAGACCAGCTCCACATATTTAATGTGACTTATATGAACTGACTTCCACCCTAAGTAAATTACCAAACTTATAGTGAATTCTTAAAAATTCCCGACAACTCATGCTACGATATAGAAAACTCTACCTTCCTTAGATTTAGTTTAGCATTTTGAAGAACTAATGTTTATTCCTAACTCAAAAGATTTTAAAACTTACCTCTTAAGTCAGAACCCGCAAGATTTTCAAAAATTTCTAATCCGAAGTGCGGTACAACAGATAAAATATGATCAAAAATGTCTGCCATAATGTTTTCATAGACCTTCCAACTTTTCTCTTTACTAAATGCATAAATTTCCAAAGGCAGACCTTTTTCTGATGAAGGCAGATGTCTTACCATTATGGTCATCTCTTGATTTATGTGCGGGTTTGCTTTCAAATACTCCTCTATGTAGATTTTGAACACTCCAATATTGGTCATGTTTCTCCCGTTTACTAAGGTAGAGTTATCGACTTGGTTTTTAGTGTTATAATCGAGGATCTCTTTATTTCTACTCTTTATGTAATCAGAGATTAATTGGATTTTTTGAAACTGCTTGAGCATATCCTCGTCACAGAATTTGATTGACTCTATTTTAAGATGTATGGCTCGTTTTATGCGTCTGCCATCCGAATTACTCATACCTCGCCAATTGGTAAATGAATCAGAGATAAAGGCATATGTAGGTATAGTAGTGATAGTCAAATCAAAATTTTGAACCTTGATAGTGGTTAGGTTTATTTCTAAAACATCACCATCTGCACCATACTTGGGTACAGTAACCCAATCCCCCACCTGCACCATCTTATTTGCCGAAAGCTGAATACTTGCTACAAACCCTAAAATACTATCACGAAAAACCAACAAGACTACAGCTGCAATAGCTCCTAATCCTGTAAGAAGATAGAGAGGGCTTCTACCTATTATTATTGAGATTATTAGTATGGTTCCAACTGAGAAAGTGAGGATTTTCGCTAATTGAGTCAGACTCCCAATAGGCTTATCTTTATGTCTCTCCTTTTCCGAGAGAATGAAATAAATGGAATTATAAATGGATATCAGAATCCATACGGAAACGATGATAATGAGTATATCTGTCGCTCCTAAAACTATCGGTAAAAAGAAGGTAGATTCCTTAAACAGTTTAGGCAGAAGGTAGTCTAAAAGTATAGCTGGGATAAGTGTAGCTAATGAATTTATGATGCGATCATTGAAGATAATGTCATCCCACAGTGTTTCTGTTTTAGATGTTAGTGCTGGAATCATTGATTGCAAGACTTTCTTAGATATCCACCAGATAATAAATACAGATAGGACGATCAAACCAATTAAAATAAGTTTTGCAACAAATTGTGTCACCTCTAAATTGGACATCAGCCAGGGTCTAAGTTCAAAATTCATTTAGTTCTATTTTTACTATTAAAAAAACAATCTCCGTTTTGGTCATACTTTATATTCTAAAAAAAGAGCGGAGAGATTTACTCCGACGGCTCTTTTATCTAATTTTAATTTCTGTTATCTCGACTGGCTTTTACCAACAATAGTGGTTACTGCCGCAAGTGCTTTATCGGTAGCGAAGGTTACTGCCTTCGAGATGCTGTCTGCGTGACTTGTGACCGCTATGGGTTGCTTACCTTTTAATCTAACCTCTAATACACAAGTCTTGTCCTCGTGACCGGCTTTTTTTCCATTTTCATCTTTTAGATGCACTTCTACTCTTGTAATGTGATTGTCAAATCTGGTCAAAGCTTCAGAAATCTGACTTGAGAAATACTCCTGATGTCTTTCTTCTGCCTCTATGCTCTTGTCTGTATTAAATTGTACTGTAATCATTGTAAGCTTTTAGTTTGTCCTCGAACATAACAAATATTCAGTTCAGAACCATAGCTACTCGATATTTGGAGATCAATATCGACAAAAAGATTTTTAAGGCGATTAGAGAATGCTTCCTACGCCAAAATGAGTGACACTCCAAATAATCAATGAAGAAATAGTTATACCAACAGCATTAGCTACGAAGGCTTTTTTCACATCCATTTTAAACAAATATGCAGCAATAGAACCTGCATAAACTCCTGTACCAGGAAATGGGATCATTACAAAAAAAGCTAGCCCGTAGTATCCATATTTCTGTAGAGATTCTCCAGAACCTTTCTTAGCACGGCGTGCTACCCAAAGAGCACTTTTCTTATACCAATGCCAACGAGTCAACCATCTGTTTATGTTGTCAAGAAAAAACATCATAAGAGGGAATACCAAAATATTAGCAATCAGTGCGAGTAGCAATACCATGTATGGATTCAAATCGTTCAATAATCCATAAGGTATACCTACCTTGGCTTCCCCTAGTGGCGAAATACTCCACAGCATAGTGATTATGAACTCTTCAATCATTGGCTTTTACTGACTACAAAGAAACACTCAATTAATGGATGAGTTCATTACTGATTCCATAATAAAAAGTATTAAGCCAATCAGGATGTATTGGCCAAAATAAAGATATGATTTTGACCATCATAGGTGTCAAGATACTATCTTCGAAAAAGCATAAGATGATTAGCTCTCCAAATCCAGAAATCTTAAAGCAAATAGTAACTGCGAAGATGCCTTTTGGCAAATACGCAGGAAGGTTAGTTTGCGACCTGCCTGTTTCATACTTGGAGTGGTTCAAACGCAAAGGAGGATTCCCAAAAGGAAAATTAGGGCTTCAACTAGATACTGTTTATGAAATAAAACTAAACGGATTAGATGAAATCATTTTTGAATTGAAGAGAAGATACGGCACTATAGCAAAATAATAAAACGCTTACTGTAATGATAGTCTGTATCCAAAGCACGTAACACTCCAAACAATTAACCCTGAGAGTACCGCACCAATCGCATTTGCTAAAAAAGCTTTTTTGTAATCTAATCGAAGTAAAAACGAAATAATAGAGCCAATGTAAACGCCACTTCCAGGAGTAGGGACCATCACAAACAGAGCTAAACCTACATACCCGTAAGACTCTAATTTACTTTTTGACCCTTTCTTTGCCCTTCGAGCAATCCATATAGCAGAGGATCGATACCAATGCCAGCGTGCCAACCATTTGTTTATGTGCCGTAAGAATAACATCATAGCAGGATACACCGCTATGTTTCCTAAAATGGCAAATACCAAAACAAGAACTGGATTTAGTTCTTTTAAGATTCCATAAGGAATACCAAATTTTGCCTCTCCAAACGGAGAAAAGCTCCACAAGAAAGTAGCGATATACTCTTTTATCAAGATTATGCAAAGTTATCACGCTGCCAGCTAAAGGAAACAGATAAAATAAATGATTTCAAAAACCAGTACTGTACGGAAGGCGAGTCAAATAATTTATCCGATGAAACCATCTTCAGAAGATTATTAACGAATTCAATTATTTTGTAGAAAAAATTAAATGAACTTGAACTAATGAAACAGGTAAGTCTAACAGTTCCATTAAAAAAAGTGCCCAGACAAGCAAGGTACTTGGCACTTCTAGTACCTAAAACTATGGTGAGTACATTGGAACTAGGCAAGGATAGACGAATAATATGTGAATTTTCAAAATAGCTACAAATTCATTGTGCTTTAATGCACGACGGCAAGGGAAATTTCTTCATTAACCTAAACAAGGATACTAGAAAAATACTTGATCTAGAAGAGGAAGCATTAGTAGAGATAAAAATAAAAGTAGATGACTCTAAATACGGGATGCCAATACCAGAAGAACTTCAAACTGCTTGGCAACTTGATTCAGACGCTAAAGGCTTATTTGATCGACTTAGTATGGGTAAACAAAGAAGTCTGATTCATATGGTTAGAAAATTAAAATCTAGTGAAAAACGAATTGAAAAAGCATTAATAGTTCTTGAGTACTTGAGGTCGATGAACGGGCAGTTAGATTACAAGGAGCTCAATCAAGCTTTTAAAGAGGCGAACAAAAGGTAGCATTCAGTGCTCATTTTGTACCACTGTATTTTTTCTTAAGTTTATACAATAGTAATTCAACTACCTTGCAAGTATTATGAGTTTCACTACGGCTATTTCTAAATATCGAGTTCCTTTCAAAAAGAATTATTGGTTAATGCTATTTATTGCATTTTTCGGAGTTGTATGGGCGGACTCATATATAGGGAATACCGATACTGCAAATTGGTTTCTAGAGAACATTTTAACCTTTCTCTTTGTGGCGATTTTAGCATTTACTTGCAACAAATATCAGTTTAGTACACTGACGTATCTACTTGTTTGTGTGTACCTGTGCCTGCACGTATACGGTTCTAAGTATACCTATGCTGAAAATCCTTTTGGATTCTGGTTGCAGGATTATCTTAGTCTGGACAGAAATCATTATGATCGGATAGTTCATTTCAGTTTTGGATTTCTACTAGCTTACCCTATGCGAGAAATGTTCCTCAAAGCCTTTAAGTTTAAGAAGTGGGTGGCTTGGGCATTACCCATTGAAATCACTCTTTCTGTAAGTGGTTTTTATGAATTAATAGAATGGGCAGTCGCAGATATATTTTTCAAAGCTCAAGGTGATGCTTATCTAGGTACACAAGGAGATATATGGGATGCTCAAAAAGATATTTTTCTTGCATTTTTAGGTGCGATTCTGGCTACTACCATTGTTTCTATGATAAAGAAAATATTCAATATATATGAATCAGAAGACTAACAAAAGAGCCTGAAGTATTAAATACTGCAGGCTCTTTGTCAAAATGTTAATATGTTATCACTTGCCAAGTGGTAAAAGATTTCTGCACCCAAGTTGAATACCTGCAAATGCAAAATCTGTATCAATATCGCCATCTTCAATAAGTGCAAGATATCGTTGAAATCTGAATTCAAAACTAAGCCCATTGTCCAGATTATAATTAGCTCCTAGAGCTAGAGATAACTCGCTTAGAGAACACTCTGTATATGTCTCAGACTCCGAACTCTCCCCAGAACACTCTTCTCCGGTTTCCAAATCAATCTCAGAGTATTCGTAATCGATTTGGTTTTTAAGTCCAATGTCTGTCCCAAATTGAGGTCCTACGTAAAATCCAAGTTTTGAGCTGTTTCTGTATTCAAACAAAACGGGTATATCTATGAACGTCAGCTTGAAATTCGACATATAGGTGCTGCTGTATGAATAATTGTCATTTGAATAATTCTCTTCAACGGTTTCCGTAAGAGACCTTGTTGTATGTTGAATTCCGGCCTAATCAACCAATTACCACCTAAAGGCAGTTTACAAGATAGTCCAGCTGTATAGCCTATAACATTCTGAGATTCTCCATCATAAGGTGCAATAGAAAATAAAGGACTTGCTTGTACTCCGAGTTGTGCTCTTTGAGCAAAGGTGTAAATAGCTAAAATTGAGAATGCGATTGTTAAAATTGTTTTTTCCATATCAGTAACTTTTAATACTTCAAAGACGAATTCAGAGTACATCTCAGAATAATCGAATAATAAACCGAAATATGAAAAATATAATTGAAATGTAATTTACAATCAAAAAGCAGCAGCACTTCAAATTATTATTACGTTATATTCAATAATTTTTCTTTTAAGTGAAATATATTAGTTTATAGCAACAAATACGAATTCAGTTGCGTTCATACACTATTTTTTAATTAAACACACTAAAGTGGTCATTCTTCTTCATCAATATGTAGTTCTCGTTCCGTTGATTTAATCCCTTGATGCTTCCCGATATTATAAGATAGCACCATAAGACATATGATGAGTAATACCGCCCAATCAGGGATGCCAAAATCTAAAGCTATACTGGGTGTACCCAACACTATCATATCATGAAGACGAAAAGGAGACCTTCTATATTGCCACCTTTTTACTCATTTATATTTCACCTCAGCTCCTCAGCTAGTATGACATACTTTTTGTTTTCCATAGTGCCTGGTCTCTAACATTTTTTTGTACCGCTACAGCTGCAAAAAGGCTTAGGGTAAAAGACATCCCATAAAATCCCTTCTCACTAAGTAGCAATTCAGCATTCCAAAGTCCTATTACCAACAAGACCAATGAAGCAATCGTCGTAAACCAAGATATGCCATAATACATATCTGTAACGGGTATTCCTTCCATACGATCTCTCACAGCTTTTTGAACAGATATAACGCTAAAAAGTCCAAAGAGTAAGATTGTAAAATAGTATCCTTTCTCATTGAGGAGCATTTCCGCATTCCATAACCCTATACAAAATGATACCATCCCTGTAATTAGTGCAAACCATGAAGCTCCAATAAATGCCGATGTAGGTTTGCTACTTTCTAGCAAACTACCCTCACTCATTTTCGAAATAATTGCTGCCTTTTGTTCCTCTAAATTTTCCATACGTTTTTGTTTTTTTTATTAGAATGCAAATCACATCACAAGAACACGCTCAATCAATGAACTTGAGTTAACTTCTTTGTTTAACCAACTTGGCTCTTATTCTGCTCAATGCTTGTGGTGTGATTCCAATATAAGATGCTAGGTACTTCTGAGGAATATCCAACACCAGCTGAGGTTGCTCTTTGAAAAGATCCAGATATCTTTCTGTAGGACTTTTCAAAAGGAAAGAGTTTTCTCTTTTTGAAAGATAAAGAAATATTTTTTCGATGAAGATACGTCCTAATTGGTGACCGCAAATAGTATTTGCATAGATATCCACTAAATCACTATGACTGATATACGCCATTTCACAAGGAGTAAGGCACTGTAGCAAGAACTCAGACTTTTCTCGAGTCAAAAATGAAGAATGTGAACCGATAAAATCTTTTGGAAAACCTATATTGAGTGTTACATCTTTATTCTCGCCTTCATAAAAAAGTCTTACTGCACCACTTTGCAGAAAATAAATATTATCCTCTACCTTCTTATGTTCAGTTAAAATTTCATCCTTATGGGCAGACTTAAATTGAAGCTTTGAATTTATGACTTCCCAATCTTCTGGAGAAATTTCCATATGTCGATTCAAAAAAACTTTAAACTCCTCCATTCATTCAAAATAACGGAAATTAATTATTCCACACCTTTATATTTGGACAGCCTAATAAAGAAGACCGACTAATATGAGCACCAAAGAACACTGGGAACACATCTACAGCACCAAAACCCCTCAAGAAGTAAGTTGGACTCAAACCGTTCCGCAAACCTCTTTAGATCTAATTGCTAAATATGAACTCCCAAAGTTTGCTAAGATAATAGACATAGGTGGCGGAGATAGTCTCCTTGTCGATCATCTTCTAGCATTGGGATACTCCAATATAACTTTACTAGATATCAGCTCACACGCACTAGAACGAGCTAAAATCAGATTGGGTGAAAATGCAGATAAGGTGGAATGGATAGTAGCAGACATCAGAAATTTTACTCCTACAGAAACCTATGACCTATGGCATGACCGAGCGGCTTTTCACTTTTTAACTGACGCTAAGGAAATTGAAAACTATAGAAATACAGTAAGTCAAAACACACATCACCTTATACTCAGCACCTTTGCTGCTGACGGTCCATTAAAATGCAGTGGTCTTCATATTACTCAATATGACGCTACAACTATTTCAACGTTATTTGGCACAGATTTTCAGGTACTAGAATCTTTTCAAGAAGACCATAGGACGCCATTTGACACTATTCAAAGTTTCTGTTTTTCTAGAATGAGCAGAAAATAAGTACGCATCTAGTCGCTTATTTAAAACGTAAAGTTCAATATACATCTGCATTATATCCGATTTCCAGCTTCAATTTTATCTTCGATTCTAAATAAGAGAATCTGATAGATATCACTCTGTAGCTATTTTTAATTGTTCCAAATAAGAATAATTTCGCACCGACAAATTACAGAAATGAAAAAAGTAACCCTATTTACAACAACTTTATTGTTTTTATCCATCTGTCTCTTTGGACAAAGTAATAATATGGATACGTTAGACAATTATCACGTAAATGCAGTAAGAGCCCTTCTAGAAAGTAAAAATGGAGGATTGCTAATGGGTGCATACGGAGAGGTCCATTATGAGCAACCATTTGGCAACAATACCAAGTATAATGGAGTATTAGATGCAGAAAGAATGGTATTGCTTTTTGGATATAAATTTGACAATAAAACTTCTTTCATTAGTGAAATAGAGATAGAGCATATCAAAGAAGTGTTCCTTGAGCAGGCATACTTAAACTACCAAGCAAAACCTTGGTTAAATATCCAAGCTGGTCTTCTGCTTATTCCTATGGGAATAATGAACGAATACCACGAGCCAACTATCTTCAACGGAGTAAATAGACCCACTATAGCAAATGCTCTATACCCAAGTACGTGGAGAGAGATCGGAGCTGGGTTCGCTGGGAATCTTCCAAACGCAGGATTAAGATATCAGATATACGCTGTGAATGGTCTAATGAGCTATGACGGTGGAGCAAAACTAGATGGAAGCAAACCTCTCAGAGGTGCCCGACAAAAAGGAGCTCAAGTTACGATGAAGGCACCTGATCTATCAGCGAAACTGAACTACTATGGTCTAAAGGGATTTGACATTGGTCTGGCAACATATATAGGCGGGACAGAATCTACTCTGTTTAATAAGATTCATTTGGACAGTACTGCACAGCTCAATACCGCTGACAGTTCGATAATAGGTGTACAGATGATAGGGTTTGATTTTAGATATCAGGCAAAAAAACTGCAAGCAAGAGGAGAATTATTCTACTCTAATTTCACCAATACAGATCAGTACAATGCGTTTACCGGTAAAGATATTGGGTCTAGTATGTTTGGATACTATGCAGAGGTAGGATATGATATCAGCGATATACTTGGTATAAATAAGAAATTTGTTCCATTTGCTCGTTACTCTGAATATAACACGCACAACACCGTTTCTGAAGAAATGGAAATCAATAATAGCTATGATAGAACTGTAGTTACCACAGGTTTTTCTTTATTCCTAAACGAATCATTTGTAGTAAAAGCAGACTATCAAAACTTCAGTGATGCAAACAATAATATTCGTCATCAGTTTAACTCAGGAATAGGTTTTTGGTTTAGATAAAAAATAGTTGGCAAGACGTAATCTCATAACAATTTTGGTCGCTATGCTAGCCTTATGTGCTAGCGGGGAATATAGTTACTTGCCAGATTATCTCACCAAAAAAATGGCTCGTCAACTCTCTAAGATTTATGATAAAAATATTGTTTCTAAAGAGATTCAAGTTGACGATGAATTAGCTATTAACCATCAACTATTTGAGCTATACCGTGGAGATAGTCTAGAAGGTTATAGCATAATATCCAGAGGTTTAGGGTGTAAAGTTGGTGGTTGTGACAAGCCAAATAATGAAGCTGAAAGTTTTGAGCAGTTCTTTTATTTCACCGCTTTTAACAAGGATAAAAAAATCACTAAAGTCCGCGTTCTAGAGTACGCCTCAGATCACGGTTATCAGATAGCTAACAAAGGCTGGCTCAATCAGTTCGAAAAAGATTCTATATTCAAAGTTGGTCAAAATGTAGATGCAATCTCTGGAGCCACAATTTCCGTGAATAGTATCACTCAAGGCATCAATCAGCAGATGGAGATTATCGGCAATAAATTTTAGATAGACTATCTTTGTAGTATGTATATTAACCCATTTGATATCACATGCTACGAACATCTTAATGAAAGATTTACAGGTATATTCACAGAAGAACTCATCAGCGAAATCTGTCACAATGGGCAATTAAAAAACTTTAATGCAGACGAGACTATCATGAATATTGGTGAAGAAGTCAAATTCTTCCCTCTCATTGTTTCTGGTTGTCTTAGAATTATTACCGAAGATAATTAGGGCAAGGAACTACTGCTTTACTATCTGGAAATGGGTGACACTTGTGCAGCTACGATTACTCTTGATTCTCACGAGCAAAAAAGTAAAATAAGAGCTATAGCCGGAGAGTCTTCCGAGGTACTCTTTTTACCGGCAAGCAAAGTAGATGAGTGGATGGTCAAGTATAAGGAGTGGAGACATTTTATTATGGAAACCTAAAACTACAGGATGAGTGAAATGTTGGAGGCCATTGACAATTTGGCTTTTCATAATATTGAAGAAAGATTGCTGAAATACCTAAGAGACAAGGCAATGGTCACGGGAGATAGAGAAATACATAATACCCAGAGTCAAATAGCAAATGATCTTCATTCAAGTAGAGTCGTTATTAGTAGGATCCTAGCAAAATTGGAAAAAGATGGACTCATAAAACACGGTAGAAATAAAGTAGAATTGCTAAAACTGTAGAGGTTTTTTCAATCTCAAAGTTAACTTCTATCATCTTACTGAAGTTGCAGATAACCTACCTTCGGCTTACTAAAATAACTCGCTATGCCTAGACCAATGTGCAAATCAGACTTACTAGAACTTAGTCAACAAAATTTCAAAAAACTACTTAACTACATAGAAAATATAAGTCAAGAAGAACAGGAGCAAGAATTTCCAGAAGGCAGTCTAAATCGGAACATAAGAGATCTACTAGCACACCTACACCACTGGCACCTAATGATGCTAGAGTGGTATGAGACAGGAATGAACGGAGAGAAGCCAGCTATGCCTGCTGAAGGATATACTTGGAAGGATTTACCTGCTTTAAACATCAAGATAAACCAACAATACAAACAATGTACAATCGATGAAACCAAAGAAATGGTAACCAAATCGTACGACGATATCCAAAAACTGATAGACGCACATAGTGACGAAGAATTGTTCGAAAAGAAAAGGTACCACTGGACGGGGACTACCTCCTTAGCTACATATCTCATTTCAGCTACTAGCAGTTATTACGACACAGTTTTAAAACTACTTCGCAAATGGCGAAAGAGGATGAAATAACTCAATGTAACTTGTGTCTCAGACTCTTCGCCTGCATATGCTGACCTTTGTACAGAACTATGCGATTACTTCAAAATACCTTAACACTAATTTTTCTGCCATCAAGCATTTTCACTGTGACACGCTTGTTGTAGTCAATAATCTAATTTTACTATTGTTTGTGTTAGTTAATTCCAAGCCATAAGAAAAGGAATCTACTACCTGAGCGTGAACGCTTATAGATATTACAGTTTTCAAGATACAAAATAGTAGACAAAACAGAGTCAATCTCATTAGCCGGATATATGGCAATTTGCTTAAAATGACAACTCTCAGTGGTCTATTCATTGTACAGCCATTGTTATTCGTAACATTAGTATCCAAGCCTTAAGAACTTGGCGTTATTTTTGTTGTTAGAAATAGAGGATATGAATATAGAACAGATATACACTGGTTGTTTAGCTCAGGGAGCTTACTACATAGAGAGTAATGGTGAAGTAGCCATTATAGATCCACTACGAGAGACGAATGACTACCTCCATAGAGCAGAGCACGACGGAGCAGAAATCAAGTATATTTTTGAGACACATTTTCACGCAGACTTCGTAAGTGGACACATTAACCTAGCAGCTAAGAGTGGTGCAACTATAGTATACGGACCTACTGCTAAGACAGGTTACAAATCTCACATTGCTGAAGATGGCGAGGTTTTTCAACTAGGAGACATCACCATCACCGCACTACATACCCCCGGTCACACTATGGAAAGTACTACCTACTTGCTAAAAGACAAAGACGGTAAAGACCACTGCATATTTTCAGGTGATACATTGTTTTTGGGTGATGTAGGTCGTCCTGATCTCGCTCAAAAAGCAGCAACTATGACTCAGGAAGACTTGGCAGGGACACTCTTTGATAGCCTACGAAATAAGATAATGCCGCTTGCAGATGATGTGATTGTATATCCTGCTCATGGTGCTGGAAGTGCTTGTGGTAAGAATATGATGAAAGAAACCGTGGACACACTCGGTAATCAAAAACGAATGAACTATGCCTTAAGAGCGGATATGACACGAGATGAATTTATTGCCGAAGTAACTGATGGGCTTGCTCCTCCTCCTGCTTATTTTCCTATGAACGTAGCCATGAATAAAGATGGATATTCCAACTTAGAAGACGTAATCAAACAAGGTTCAAAAGCACTTTCACCTGCAGAATTTGAAACTGCTTCTAACGAAACTGATGCTGTAATATTAGATACTAGACATCAGTCAGATTTTGTGAAAGGATTTATTCCACAAAGCATCTTTATTGGCATAGACGGCGGATTTGCTCCGTGGGTCGGTTCCTTGATAAAGAATGTGAAGCAACCTATACTACTGGTAGCTGATGAAGGACGTGTAGAAGAAGTAATCACTCGTTTAGGACGCGTTGGTTTTGACAACACGATTGGCTATTTGGACGGTGGTTTTGAGACTTGGGAAGCATCTGGAAAAGAAACTGATAGCATAAAATCAATAAGTGCTTCATCTTTTGCTGAAGAATGGACAGAAAGTGATTCTCCCCTTTTTGATGTACGCAAAAAAGGAGAATATAGCACAGGACATATAGAGGGTGCAAACCACGTCTGCTTAAGTAATGTGAACGAACAACTAGCAGAATTTCCAAAAGAAGAGAACTTCAATGTGCATTGTGCAGGAGGATACCGCTCCGTGATAGCATCGTCTATTTTGAAAATGAGGGGGTATCATAACCTTACTGACATTGCTGGAGGATATGATGCATTAGAGAAAACAAGTCTTCCAAAAACAACAGGTATTATCGCTTAATTATTTACGAACCCGATTTTTTGAATACCATTTTCAATTTAAAAACCGTTAATCCTTAATCCATATGAAATCCAATAAACTTGTACAACTAGGTAGAATCATTCTCAGTTTTTTATTTGTATTTGGAGCAGTAAGCAAGTTAGTTTCTATGCCATTTTTTGATGGTATGGTAGCCGAACTATTGCTTGGAAAAGACTACTTCAACAATCCAAGTGGTATGATATGGGTACAGTGGCTTACCCGTATCTTAGTTACAGCTGAACTTGTCTTAGGTTTAGCTCTATTGCAGAACAAATGGTTTAAGAAGCTTGTACTGCCAGCTACGATGGCAATGCTCATCTTGTTTACCATTCATTTATTTTACGAAGGATTTAGTCAGGTAAATGGATTTACAGAGGGGAATTGTGGTTGTTTCGGAGATGTCCTACCTATGACCAATCTAGAGTCTATCATTAAAAATGTAATCGGGATGCTCGCAGGGATATTTGTATGGATAAAATATAGAGCTGAAGACACATTTGGAGCTTGGGTAGGTCCTATATTTTTAGGATCTGTAACTTTATTTACTCTTAGTTTTGGAGTCAAAAGTTATGAAATGGATACTCCACTAGTTTCAGAAATTCTAAATATTGCCCCTGAAGAATCAATACCGGAAGTTGTAAAGGACTCAAGCAATAGCAATGATCAAATAGTTGATGTGGAAGACACAGTAGACGATCAGAATGATAGGCTTCCTCCCCCACCTGTACCTATAGTTGAAGAAGATAAGCCAGCGATAATAGATGATCGACCACCTGAGGTATTTGAAGAATTAGCTCCAATTGCAAAAAATACTCCGAGCGAATTTACCATTGGTCTCTTTGAAACATTCGCACCCGAATCAAAAACACAGAATTTAAAAAATAGCAATAAGCTAGTATGCCTTTTTAGCATGACGTGTAGTCACTGTCAAGAGGTTTACAGAGACCTGGTGGCAATGAAAGCAAGCGGTAAATTACCTAACCTATACTTAATTAATTATGGGACCGAGTATGAACAAAACTACTTTTTCTCACAAGCAGGCGGAGTAAAGTCTCCACATACACGCACAGAGGAATTCCCTGATTTTAAGCGAATGCTAGAGGGTAACACCTACCCGCGGTTACTTAATATTAAAAATGGCAAGGTGCTAAAAGAATGGAATGTAGACACCTATCAAAGAGAGTCTTTTATGAAGCACTTTGGTATAGAAAAGCTCGAAGAGAAGAAAGATGGTGGGCTGCAGCTTGAGCTTGAAGGTGGAGATAGTCCGTGGTAAGGTTTCTCTGGTACAGCTTTCTTTTTGTTTTTCTCACTGCACTAACTCAGATTGGTGGAGTAATCTTCTTGTTTTCCTTGGCAATAGCCAGTTTAATAAAGCGTGAGTTTAAGCTCAAAAAACTAGTTGTGTTTCTCTCTCTATATCTGCTTAGTACTCTTCTAATTGTCCCACTGATTGCTCCCAAGTTTGGCAGAGAGAGGATTAAGTCTGATACACCTGCAAGCTATTTTACCATTTTGGCAAATAGAAACTACGTTATACCAGAGATGAATGTATTGCTTAAGGATTTGCAAGATAAACTAGGCCATGTTAATTATCTTGACGCTAATTTCCCTTTTATAGATAAGTTCCCATTACTTCCGAATTTAAACCACAATGATGGTAAAAAACTAGATCTGAGTCTCGCCTATGAAACCTCAGATGGCAGTATCTCTGCCAAACAGAAGTCAAGAAGCGGATATGGAGTTTTTGAAGGACCAAAAGGTAATGAACAGAATCAGATAGCAAAATGTAAAGATGCAGGCTACTTTCAGTATGATTACCCAAAGTATCTAACATTTGGACGTATTAATAACGACCTTCAATTTTCAGAAAAGGGAACCAGGATTCTCATAGAGACTATTCTCAAATCTGATATCATAGAAAAAGTGTTCATAGAGCCACATCTCAAAAATAGGATGGGTATTAAGCATCCTAAGATTAGATATCACGGTTGTGGTTCTGTTAGGCATGACGATCACATCCATATTCAGCTTAAATAAAGTGAAACGATGTTATCTTACAGCCTCACCTTTACACCTACTCTAAGAGGGTATACTCGTGCATTCTGATCATAAGACTTTAGTGTAGACTGCATAGCTTGTCGTACTCCAAGACTAGACCAAATAGATACTCTGCTTAACACCTTGTAGTCCATACCAAAGGCTACAGACCCTGAAAAGATATTTCGGTTTAAATCAGTAATATCTACTTCTCGTATTTCTATTTCTTCACTATTGCCTACCAATGCGTAATCTCCTTGCACTGACGTCAATCTCGAATATAAACCTTCCACTTCTCCAAAGTATGTAAGCTTGCGACTTCCAAAACTATATTGGAGTCCAATTGGCACCGAAACATAGTTTATCTGTGTGTTACAATCTATACATATAGGCACTGATTTTGAAACTAACGTACTGTCGACTTTTTCTTCCTCAACCAATACTACTCGAGTACCTCTCGGTGTGGTAGTATAGCTTCCATCCATCATTCTCAATTTAGTTTCATAATCGTAATATGTTTCCGAAGAAGAGTAATTCGTTTTTTCCTGTAATTTATTATTCAACACTCCAGAATAAATACTCCAATTCCCCTTTGCCAATGAAAATTTCAAACCATAGTTATAACTCATAAGCTCAGTACTGTTTGTCAAATTATCTAGATCGTCAACTATACTACTGGCTACCGATTTATTATTTGTATGAGAAGCTATTTCTGTGAAAGGAGACACACTCCACTCCCATTTTGGATGACACTTTAGTCTTAAACCTTTAATACTTTTGATCTCACTTGAGCCATCTAGAATAGATTTAGCTATCAATGAACTCACTGGAATTGTTACTAATTCTTTCTTTGTAAAATCAAATTCAGTAAATGCCGCTGTGACTTTTAATTCGCCGTTATCGTCAGATGAAAAGACTTCATTCGAAGAGCTACTCTTCAATGATTTGTAATCTAAAACTTTGTTTAAAGCGGTCAAATCAACTTGTAAATTTACTGGTGTTGAGTTCTCACTTGAGTAAGTTTTCTGTGAGGATGATATTCTCTCATCAGAGTTTACTTGCAATATGATTGGAGTCTCAGAGTTCTCTGCAGAATTGGGAGTTAAAGATTCATTTGATTTGAATATTCCCTGAGTAACAATTCTCTCATTGTCAAGCTTATCTGAGACTCTACTTGTGCCAAGCTTCGTTAAGCTCTGTTCTTTTACAGTCTCACTTTCGTCAATGATAGATACAGAACTATTGTTGTCAGATGAATTTAATGTCACAAAAAGTATAGCAGATATTGTGATGATTCCTGCTCCATCTACTAGAACCTTCCACCAAGGTAATACCATCTTAGCAGGGAGCTGCTTTTCCATAGCACTCCAATGAGAATCAGTATAGGGTATACCTGCTTCTTCTAATCCTTTTTTGAATATGTCATCTATGTTACTCATTATCTCTTCGTTGTCATTAATTCTGCATTTTCTATTCCATACTCAGCAAGTCTTGCTTTTAGCTTTTTTCTAGCGTCGGATACATGCCATTTACTAGTTCCTTCAGGTATTCCAAGCATATGACTAATCTCCTTGTGTTTATAGCCATCTATTGCATAAAGGTTAAATACCTTTTTACTTACTTCTGGTAAAATATCCAACATTGAAAGTTTGGTCAAACATGCACTCTGCTCTCAAACTAAACTTATCCTCTTTTATGTAAGGTGCTAAGTCAATCCCTTCTGAGTTTAAGGTAAGCTGTGTTAAACCATCAGGCACATTTTCAAAAAAAGCATATCTCGCTTCTTCAAGCCCTTCTGCTTGTATATATAAACTTATATCTTTTAGAAAGTCGAAGTCTCTTCCTAAAGGTGCTGTAATCTTCAAAGCTAAATTTTTGAGTAAGATCTCTTTTATCTTATCTTTTCTCGTATCATTTGATTCAAACTCCTCGTCGGAATTGGTCGTTATGTCTGGTGTGAAAAAATCGAAAGGTGAACTTATTCCTGTATTAGATTAATAGTGAAACTTATAGAATAATCCATGTCAAAACTTATTTCAAGTCCATCTTTTTTACATCCATTAGCAAGAAATAAAACTATAAAACAAGCTAATTTCTTTGTATTCATAGCTTAAAGATAAGTAAGAATTACACCTAAAGTGTTGATGGAAAGGCTAGTCTTGGGACAAGCTCTGTTGCCATTTCCAAGCGTGCTTCATCATATCTTCTATACCAT
>ERZ1048068.1262-NODE-1262-length-19779-cov-4.573565_pt1 | contig 19779 bp, 12 predicted proteins | sample MGYA00383098_ERZ1048068 | MGnify/ENA primary metagenome ERZ1048068 (study PRJEB29581, sample SAMEA5548368) | metagenome | biome: marine; feature: coastal; material: water | depth 1 m | study: Short-term variability in the microbial, nano- and picoplankton... | reverse complement strand
AGGGATATTCCAAAACCACCCCTTCCCCTGCACATACGCCACCGTAGTCGCGCCTTCGTCAACACCAGGATCACGCTTCGCTCCTTTGTAGTTCGTCCAAATGGCAATCTTGTTAAGCTTGGGATCACGCTTCCGCCATTTCTTTTTCCGCTGAAAAAGGGCATCGCGACCCGTCGCATCCATCGTCATGGATGCCCGCACTTCAAAAACCTTCCCCGACTCATCCTCCGCAGTTACACCGACAATCACCCCCTCTTCCTCCAAGAAATCCAAAACCTTAATCCCCTCCCGCACTTCAGCTCCCGCCTCGCGCGCTCGTTCCATCATCATGGTGTCGAAAGTCGCCCGATCCACCTGCCAGGTCTTGGCCCGGGGATGATCGGTGTGTTTGGAAAAATAGAATGGAGCAGAAAGCTCGCCATCAGGATTCACGAACTGCACGCTTTGCTTGCTTTGGAAGCCTGCCCCATTGAGACGATCCACCATCCCAATTCGCTCCAGCGTGTCATAACAATGCGGAATCAAAGATTCGCCCACATGATAGCGCGGGAAATGCCCCTTCTCCAAAACGATTACTTTCTTTCCCTTTTCCCCCGAGAGAATCGTCGCAGCCGTCGACCCGGCCGGGCCAGCTCCAATGATAAGAACATCGCAATCGTTTTTCAGTTTTGAAATCATGGTTTTTCTCTAGGTAGAATTTCTAAAATTCGGGAAATCACCCGCTTGTTTTCATCAAACAGGGTATTATAACGGCCAAAAAGAGATTCGCCACCCGTCGGAGGAAAAAAGTCCGGAGAAAATTCACCCGGCGCGACTTTCAAAAATCCCACCGGCTTGCTTTGGTAGGCAATCCCGCTATCATTCAAAATGCCCCCGAGCGGTTCCGCTTCCGCCAGGATTCGTTCGCGCAAATCATCCCGGCAATGATTCAGATGCACTTCGATCAGGCCATACTCCACGGGCTTCTCGCCTGAATAGAGAATCACTTCGCGTAGATATTTGTCTTCACTCCGCCTGGTCTTCAACACCTTCAGAGCAATCTTCCCGCCATGAAACTCCGCCAGAGTCGAGGTCATATCCCGACCATGATGCAGCAAGTCGCGGTAAGGCGCCTCAATATCATCCGGCTCGACTGGAACAAAGTCGACCTCCTTCAACAACGACGCTCCCAGCAATCGCGTGATCTCTTGCGAGAAATCCATCACTAGACAATGCGGTCAGTGCGATGCTCGGGCAGGAAAAAGTCATGCAAGATATTGTCGACACACAACAAGCCATCGCGCTCGAGGAGAATCTTGCCATCGGTCACATTAAGCAAGCCCTCGTCAGTCAGCTGCTCGAGCTCGTCACTCCAGCGATTGACAACATCGACACCAAACTTCTGGTCGAAGTAGGAACTGTCCACCTTGCCCAATTTCATCTGAAGAATGAACTCACGAATCATGCGCTGTTCTTCAGTCGTGCGGAAGCTTCGCTTGGTCGGCATCTGGCCGGCTTCGATGGCTTTGGTATAATCATCAATCTCGGTGAGATTTTGATAATGAACTCCAGCCGCATGTGAGAAGGAAGCCACACCCAATCCGAGCAAGTCAGCGCCTCCCCAGAGGGAATCACGATATTCAAATTTCGTCTTCTCCGGATTCTTCACTGCAGTGTAACCCGAGCTAATCGTGTAACCCGCGCTCTCAAGAGCCGCGAAGGCTTCCTTTACCCAACGACGCTTCGTTTCCCAATCGGCCACGGGAGCAACGAGTTTTCCGTTGTCCTTCATCTCTTTGTAGATCGTGGTATTATACGGGATCTCCATTTGGTAAATCGTCACGCTGTCCGGCGCATACTCGATCGTCTTTTCGATGTTACGCTGCCAGTTCTCCTCGGTCTCCTCGATCATGCCAGAAATCAAATCGATATTGATCTGATCAAAGCCTTCCGCCTGCGCCCGCTCGTAGGCCCGGCCCACTTCTTTCGAGCGATGCGCCCGACCATTGATCTCGAGAATGTGGTCGTCAAAGTTTTCAATACCCAAACTCAAGCGCGTCACCCCGATATCTTTAATCGCCGCCAGCTTGCCCGGATTCAAGGTTCCCGGCTCACACTCAAAGGCCACTTCCTGGGCATCGTCCCATGGAAGAATGGCTTTCATGCGGTCAGTCAACTCTCCCAACTGCTTCGCCGAGAGATACGAAGGCGTTCCACCGCCAAAATAAATGAACTTGGGCTTTCGTCCCTCGATAAGCGGCTTGCGTGCCATCATCTCAAGTTCGGTCACCGTCGAGTCCAGGTAGTGCTTGATCTCGTCCGCACTCTTATCGGTATAAACGCGAAAGTAGCAGAAATGACAGCGTCTCCGGCAGAAGGGAATGTGGTGATAGAGACCCAGTGGCACTCCCTCTTTCGACGGTTGATCGTAAACGGCCTCAACCTGGGCATTCTGATCATCCGACCAAAACGAAAAGGGAGGATAATTCGAAATGAAATAATTCCCCGCCCGGGTGGCTTTCTTTTTATCTGCGACTGAACTCATTGATTCGTGAAGTTTGCGAACTATCAGCCGACAATACACTGCCGAAAGTGGTTTTTTTACAGGAGAGTTTTAGAACCGCACCCTCGGGAATTTAGAAATCCCCGTCGTTTACCAAGCTGGCGATTAGCGATTCGGTTTGAGCCTGTAGCTTTCCTGCGATGTGGAGCGTGGGATTTCTACCCTGTGCCCGGCTTTTGGCCGGCCAGAACCTGCCCACCTCCAAATTATGCGGCTTTTGCAGCATTTGGACTTGCGCTCATTTCCAATTATGCTACTTTTCCAGCATATGAAAACAAAGGCTCTCTTTCTCATTCCCGCTCTCATCATCACCTCTTGCTCTTCTCAGCTGGCTTCCTCACCAGCTTCCGGCTCTCTTCCAGCAGAATCAGACGGAGCTTCGCTGAATCGCAAGCTCACCAAGAAGGCTTCCATGACGATGAAAAGCCGTTCCCTCAAATCCAGCGCCGACAAATCAATCGCGCTCGTAAAAACCTACCATGGCCACCTCCATTCTTCGTCAATGAGCGAGAATCGCTATGAGGCCACCATTAAAGTTCATCCCACCTACCTCGAGCCCCTCCTCACTACATTGGAATCCGCAGGAAAGGTCACCCACAAGCACATTTCGAGCGACGATGTCACCGCCCAACACCGCGACCTCTCCGCCGAGCTCAAAAACAAGACCGCCCTGCGCGCCCGGCTCCGCAGCCTCCTCGCCAAAGCCACCGAGGTCTCGGACATTCTCAAAATTGAAAAGGAACTCGCCCGCCTTCAGACCGAGATCGACCAACTCTCCCAGCGCCTCAATTCCCTCAATTCAAAGGTCAAGCTCTCGACCCTCACCCTCACCATCAAACGAGACCGCATCCCCGGCCCCCTCGGCCTCGTCACCAAAAGCGGTGGTTGGGTCTTCGATAAGCTCAACTACTTGAACTAAACACCGATCTGCTTTTCGGCTTGGGTTCGGGTCCCTTGGCGGGATTTAGATCTGGAGGCTTAAGATTCATAAATACCCGTGTCCCCGGCTACGATGTGGTCTCTCCTATAAAATGCCCTATTTACCTCTGGTCACCGTAAAAGGAACATCTTTCCCTCAACTACGGCCTCCAGGGCTTTTCCTTCTGCCCCTTCTTCGGCTGAAGAAACTTTGCATCGGTTTCCTTATACCAGGCGTGCAATTTTGCGCGCATTGATTTCACGAGCGCTTCATTCCCCTTCTGCAAATCCTTCAACTCACCGGGATCATCCTTAAGATTATAGAGATGCACGCGGCCGTCTTCGTATCGCTCGACGAGCTTCCAGTCTCCCATTCGCACCGCACCTGAGGGAAACCCACCCTGATTACTATAGTGCGGATAGTGCCAGAAAAGCGCCTCGCGCTTCAGCTCGCCGCCTTTCAGCAGTGGCATCAAATCCACGCCATCGATTTTCGCCTTCAACTTGCCTCCCGAAGCGTTGACGAAAGTCGGCATGAAGTCGGTGCTCATGACGGGCACGCTGCTCACGGTGCCCGCTTTGGTCACTCCGGGCCACTTCACGATGAAGGGCTCACGAATTCCTCCTTCATAAATCCATCCCTTGCCTCCACGCAACGGAAGGTTCGAAGTTGGTGAGCCTTCCGAGGTCGAAAGGCCGCCATTGTCCGAGGTGAAGCAAATCACCACTTCATCATCCAATCCCAACTCGGTGACTTTCTTCATCACCTTACCGACGGCTTGGTCCATCGCCTCCACCATCGCGGCGTAGACGGCATGCTTTTGCAAAATACGCACTTTCCTGGGCTTCTTCCCGAAGACCTGTTCCTCTTCACCAAATTCCTGTCCGGAAATCTTCGCGGCTTTCTTACGATACTTCTCCACCAAGTCAGGGCGGCCAATCAAGGGAGTATGCACCGAGTAAAACGACAGCATCGCGAAGAAAGGCTTCCCTTTGTTCGCTTCCATAAAGTTACAGGTCTCGGTCGCGAGACGATCCGGCAAGTGCTCGCCATCCGGTCCGTCACTCAAGCGCGGATTTCCATAAGGCGAAAAATACTTCTTCCCGCCATACGGTCCGCCTTTCACAAAGCCACCCGCATTAACATCGTAGCCATGCTTCTTGGGCCAAAACTCCTCCGTCGGTCCAAGATGCCACTTGCCCGCAAAAAATGTCGCATAGCCCTGTTCCCTCAGTGCCTCGGCAATCGTCACTTCGTCGTGATCCAAGCGATCATGCAAAGGAGCGCAGGCGAACTTCCCGCCGCGTCTCCCGCTGAAGAAATTCGTGCAATCCTTTCGTGTCGGATAGCGTCCGGTCTGGATCCCAAAGCGCGTCGGCGAGCACACCGGATTGGCCGCATAGCCGTCGGTGAATTTCACCCCCGACTTCGCCAATGCATCGATATTCGGCGTTTCGTAAAAACTCTTCGGATTATATGCTCGGATATCCATGTAGCCAAGATCATCCACGAGGATGAGAACATACGATTTCGCCTGAGCCTGCGCCCACACTGCCGCCACAGCAGCCAACAAACACCATTTCTTCAACATCATGATCCCCTACCTATCGAAACCCGCGCTCCTTTCAACCAGAGAAATTGCTTGATACTGAGCGCGCAATTGGGCGTATTGATTTTCTCATGAGAAAAAGTCTCGCCTTCCTGTTAATTACTCCTCTTCTGGCTCAAGAAGACTGGAAACCCAAAGACACTCCAGTCAGCGTCGACACCTCGGCCTTCAAAGCCATGGGTGATCTCGAAGTCTCAGTCTGGGCCACCACTCCAAATCTCTACAACCCCACCAACATGGACATCGACCACGCCGGTCGAATCTGGGTGGCCGAAGGCGTCAACTACCGACGCCACAACGGCCGACGTCCCGGAGGTGACCGCATCGCGGTCCTTCAGGACACCAATGGCGACGGGAAATGCGATTCCTCCCACACCTTCGTCCAGGAAAAAGGCCTCATTGCTCCGCTTGGTGTGGCCGTTTTCGGAAATGAAATCTGGGTCTCCCAACCACCCGATCTGATCAAATACACCGACGTCGATAACAACCTGAAATTCGATCCCAAGGTCGACAAACGCGAAATTATCCTCACCGGGTTCAACGCACGCAACCATGATCACTCGCTCCACTCCGTCACCGGCGGACCCGACGGAAAGCTCTATTTCAACAACGGAAACTGCGGCGCGATCTTCAAAGACAAGTCCGGCAAGACTTTCTACATGGGCGGCACTTATCAAGGCGGCGGCGGAGATTTTCTCGTCGATCACCGCGCGAGCTCCGGCAAGAAATCCGATGACGGTCACGTCTGGACGTCCGGCTTCACCGTCCGTATGAATCCCGACGGCACCAATGCGGAAATCACCGGACACGGCTACCGAAATTCCTACGAACAATCCGTCAGTTCCTTTGGTAATACCTTCCAGAACGACAACGACGATCCACCGGCTTGTCGTGTTTCCTACATCCTGGAATACGGATGTGCGGGATACTTCACACGCGATGGCAAGCAAGGCTACCGCGATGTCAAACGTCCCGGCCAGGACCACCAAAGCGCTCACTGGCGTCAGCTCGATCCCGGAACAATGCACGCCGGCGATGTCTACGGCGGCGGTTCTCCCACCGGAGTCACCATGTATGAGAACGGAGCACTCGGGGAATCCTTCGTGGGCTCCTTCCTTTCCTGCGAGCCTGGACGGAATACGATCTTCCACTATCAGCCCACTCCGGAAGGCGCGACCTTCAAGCTCGACCGCGGCAGTTTCCTCACCACCAACCTCAAGGATGAGTTCTTCGGCTCCGACTTTGTTGGCGGCACCCGCAAGATGAGCAAGGAGACCCGCTACCAGTTCCGCCCCTCCGATGTCACCGTTGGTCCCGACGGCGCGGTCTATGTCACTGATTGGTTCGACGGACGCGTTGGCGGGCACGCCGACCTCGACAATTCCTGCTCCGGCACGATCTACCGCATCGCGCCAAAAGGATTCAAATCCAAGGTCCCCAAGTTTGACCTCAAGACCATCGACGGCGCGATCACCGCTCTCAAGTCACCCGCCATCAACACCCGCTATCTCGGGTTTATGGCACTGAAGAAACACGGAGAAAAAGCCGTTCCCGCCCTACAAAAAATGCTCAGCAAACCCAACGCCAATAGGTTTGTCGCTGCTCGCGCGATCTGGGTTCTTCCGCACCTTGGCAAATCTGGTCGGGCTACTTGCGAGATGCTCCTGAACAACAAAAAGGACCCGCAAATCCGCATCGCGGCCTACCGCGCCTTCCGCCGTGCCGGACAGGATATCCTGCCCTACGCCGCCAAGCTCGCCAACGACCCCGACACCGGAGTCCGTCGAGATGTCGCCCTCTCCATGCGCGACCTTCCCGCCGACAAGACGAAGAACATTTTCATCACTCTCGCCAGGAAGCTTGAGGTCGATGACAAGAACGCCCTCGAAGCCTTCGGACTCGGAGCGGCCAACAAGGAGAACGAAATCTGGCTCGCCCTCAAGGAAGCCAGCAACCAGGAGTGGTCCGACCGCGCCCTGAAAGTCACCTGGCGTCTCTGGCCCTCTGCTGCTGTTCCCGATCTTTTGGAGTTCGCGCAATCCAATAATCCCACCGCCGAGCAACGCGCCTTGGCGATCGAGTCCCTCGCCTTCATCAACCATCGCTCCGCTGCCGACGCCATGTTGACGCTTTGCGACAATTCCCTCACCAAGAAAGACGCCACATACTGGCTCTTCCGAAATGCCATCGGCGAATGGCGCGATTATGACCTGATGGCAGAGCTCAAGAAGCGCGGCATTTACGATCCCGATAAAGTCGTGGCTCTGCCGATAGCAGCTCCCCGTCAAGAAAAGCCCAAGTTCTCCGTCGAGGACGTTCTCAAGCTCAAAGGCAATGCCGCCAAAGGCAAAACCACTGCGACCCGCTGCATTATGTGTCATGAGTTCAACGGAGCCGGCATCAACTACGGTCCCAACCTTAAGGGATGGGGCGGAGGCCAACCCGCCGACGTCATCGCCCGGGCCATCGTTGACCCAACCGCAGACATTTCCCACGGATTCAAAGGCTCCACTCTTCAACTGAAAGATGGCAAGAAAATCCAGGGACTTGCCTTCGCCAAAACCGACCCCACCACGATCACTTCCACTGGAGGCGTCACCCAGTTGATTCCCCGTAAAATGATCAAGAAGCAGAGTGGGATGAACTATTCACTAATGCTCTCCGCCGACCAAATGGGCCTCAGCCCCCAGGATGTCGCCGACCTCGTAGCCTTCCTAAAGGAATACAAGTAAGCGCGCTCACTTTACAAAAGGCCACTCTGACAAAGGGTGGCCTTTTTTTGTGTCTCAACCCTTCCGACTCCCGCCTTTCGTAAGCTTTGTGGGTCTTGCTTGTGATCTCTGAAAAACTGAAGCCAATCGCCCCTGCTCATCAACGATTGATGAGTAAGGAACTGCAGTTGTTAAAATGGACGCGGAAGCGCCCAAAGATCAAAGAGAGAAGGACATGGCCATCCCAAATGGGGCAGTATTCATTTTAGAGAAAGGGACTCCCTCATTCGACAATCCGCTCATTGAGCTTGGGAAATCTCCCGAATATTGATTAAGGAAACTGACAATTCATTGAAGGCGTGTCTTGAGGCCAGAGGAAAACACACCGCCATTTCTTGCTCCTCATCCCATGTCGGGACACACTCCCTCAATGAGTTTAACTCCGCGCGGCGCAGCATTTCTGGGAGCTTCCCTGGCCCTGTTCTCGGCGGGTATTCTCAGGATTGACGGACCGCTCATCTCCCTCGGACTGGTGGGACTGATTGTCCTCGCCATTGTCTTTGTCATCGGGCGTTGGAATCTCTCGAATCTCAAACTCCACCTCCAGGCCCCCGCCCGGGTTTTCGCCGACACTCCGATTGATCTTCGGCTCTCGCTCGAAAACCATCGCAGCCTCTTTGATACCTACGGAATCGACATCCAACTCGATCTCTCCAATGGCACCCGTATTCATACCCACGTCAAATGGGCTGCGGCCGGCTCCTCGGCAACCTCCAAGTTGCGCGGCTCCATCCCCAACCGGGGCGCGGTCAGCAATCCCCCCTGTCTTCTCTCCTCCGGCTTTCCGCTGAACATTTTCACCTACCAAAAACGAATTGCAATTAGGCTGGAAATTCTTGTCTTCCCCAAGGCCCTCCTACCCCGGGAATTCTTCGCCAGCGGCGAGTTCGACGACGCCTGGCACGGCGAAGGATTCCAAACCGGCAACGCTCCGGGCGAGCCCCGAGGACTCCGTCCCTTCCGCCCCGGCGATCCCGCCAAGCGACTCTACTGGCCCGCCACCATCCGCTCCCTCGCCCGTGGTCGAGCTCCCCGCGTGCGTGAATTTGATCCACCCGGCATTCGCCCCCGCAAGGCGACCGTCATTTTCCACAGCTTCGGCACCGACGGCACCCTCATCCGCACCGACCTCTTCGAACGTGCGCTCTCCCTCCTTTGCGGCACCTTGCGGCACCTGCGCAGCATCGGCGTGCCCGCCACCTTCACCAGTGATTTCCTCGCCTGGAAATCTCTCCCCAGCTTCCAATTTTCAGCCTGGAGTGAAGCGCTCACTGTCCTGGCAAGTGCCCAACGCGCCGGCGATACCGAAGCCCACAATCTCGTCGCTACCATTTTGGAAACGCCCCCGGAAGATGCCCTTGTCATTATTTCCGACATGCCTCCGGCGGCCTGGAGCCACATTCTCCCCGATCGCAAAGTCCTCATCGTTGACATTCAACAGCACAATTACGGCAAGCGGGACATGAACTTCAAAAAAACTCCGGTCAAATCCTCCCATTAATGCTCCCCACCGATAGACCCGCTCTTTTTCTTGCTCCCATGCAGGACGTGACCGACCTGCCCTTTATGCGGGTCATGGCGCAGTTGGGCGGTGCCGACGTCTACGTCACCGAATACTTCCGCGTCCACATTCACTCCAACCTCGATCCTTACATCCTCCGCTCCATCACCGAGAACCCCACTGGGCGCCCGATCATCGCGCAGATGATCGGACAAGACGCCAGCGAATTGGTTCGCACGGTCCAACTTCTAAAGAAACATCCCATCGCCGGAATCGATCTCAACCTTGGCTGTCCGGCTCCGGTTGTTTGTCGCAAGGAAGCCGGCGGGGGACTTCTCAGAAACCCAGACAAAATTAACGAACTCCTCGGCGCCTTGCGCGAGGCTTGCGATGACCTTCCCTTCACCGTGAAGACCCGCGTCGGATACGAATCACCCGACGAATTCGACGGCATCCTCTCTGTTTTTAAAAAGCACGCCATTGATCTCCTCACTGTTCACGGGAGAACTGTTAGAGAACGATACCAAACGCCCGTTCATCCTGAGAAAATTCGCCAGGCCGTCGAAGAGCTTCCCTGTCCGGTCATCGCCAATGGCAATGTCGTCAACCTCCCCACCGGCCTCGCTTATCTCGAGGAGACCCAAGCCGCCGGGCTCATGATCGGTCGCGGGGCTATCCGCCACCCCTGGATCTTTCCGCAACTCCACGCCGCCTTTCTCGATGAACCAATCCCCGTCGCCACCGGCAAAATGGTGAAGGCATACATCGAGTTGCTTTACGAGGAAACGGCCCGGGAAATCCCTGGCTTTATCGAGGCCAAGCATATCCAGAAGATGAAGAAATACTTGATCTACATCTCCCAGGGACACGTCCCAGAATTCGAACACACCATTCGCAGGGTGAAGACGAGGGAAGAGTTTTTCGGCACTTGCACCGAGTTTCTCGATCATGATCAACCCGCTCCTGATCTCCCTCCGGAGAACTCCAAGCTCTTCTGCGGATTTTCCCAATTTCTCCCTCCCGAAGGATGAACAAGTTTCACATTGACTTCACCGGTCTCAGGCGAGACCCTCACCATTGAAATTACTCAGGAAAGCAGTGGACCAGGAAATCTTACATACCGAAAAAATTCTCGCGGATCGGAAGATCTTTTTTATGGATCTCAAAGAAAACCAACGTGGACGCGTGGTGAAAATCACGGAAGATGTCAGCGGCAATCGCGACACCATCATGGTGCCTGCTGAGATCCTCGGAGATTTCATCGCGGCCTTGACTGACATCAAGGAAACGGCGGACCAGTAAACGCTACTGCTCCACCAATCGGAGGACTCCGTCCTTGCGATCATTCATTCTTAGCGAAACGCGAAGGCACGTCTCCCTCCATGGGACTGGGAATGCGCCTGCCCGCAGAGAAAGGCCCCATGAATGAAATTAATAGTTAAATCATTTGATCAATTTTTTCGGAGCGCGTTTCTTTTTTACTTGCCGCCCCGCATCTCAATCCAAGGATAGCCCATCTCTCGACATGAAACTTCCAATTCTTTTTTCATTCCTCGCCCTTTCGTCCCTGGCAGCCGTTGACTGGCCTCACTTTCTCGGGCCCACCCGCGATGGATTCTCCACCGAAACAAACCTTCTCAAATCCTTTCCCAAGGAGGGCCCTGAGCTTCTCTGGGAAGCCAAACTCGAAGAGGGATTCGGAGGTGCCGCCGTCGTGGGTGACGAGGTCTTTATTGTCGATCGCGTCTCCAAGGAAAAAGACATCCTGCGCTGCCTCAGCTTGAATGACGGCAAGGAACAGTGGAAATACGAAAGCCCCTCCGAGGGGGAACCTCCCTTCCCCGGCTCCCGGAGTGTTCCAACTGTGGAAGAGGACGCCGTCTACTTTATCGGACCATTCGGAGAGGTCTTCCGCATCAATCGCAAGACCCACAAGCCCGACTGGAAAGTTTCTCTCAAAAAACGCTACCCAGATGCCGACACCCCAAAGTGGGGCTACGCCCAGTGCGTCCTTGTCGTCAATGATGTCGTCATCGTCACGCCCTTTGGTGAGGACACCGGTATTGTCGGTTGGGATAAAAAGACCGGCAAGGAACTTTGGAAAAGTGACGGCTTCGGCAACACTCATTCCTCTCCAACCATCATGAATCTCTGCGGAGAAGAACAGATCGTCATCCTCACCACTGACGGAACCGGACTCAGCAGCTTCGAACCCAAAACCGGGAAAAAACTCTGGCAAAGCGACCTATATCAAAACCGCATTCCCATCACCGTGCCAGTCCAAGTCGGTCAGGACCGCATCTTTGCATCGGGCGGATATGACGGGGGCTCCAAAATGCTCTCAATTAAGAAGCAAGGGAGTGAGTATAAAATTGAGACCCTCTGGGAGATCAAGAAAGGGACCCAGGTTCACCCGCCGCTTCTCATCGACAACCACCTCTACTTCCTCGCCAACGAAAACTCCAACCACAAGGTCAAGGCCAAGCGCAAGACCGGCGGATTGGCTTGCTACACTCTCGAAGGAAAAGAACTCTGGAACACCGGCGACGAGCCCTTCATGGGGCGGGGCAACAGCATCTTTGCCGATGGCATGATCATCATTCAAGATGGCGAAAGTGGCGTCCTCCGCCTCGTTGATCCCGATCCCTCCGGCTTCAAACTTCTCGCCGAATCCAACGTCTTCGAGACCAATCTCGATAAACGTCGCGACCTGAAATACTGGAGCAACATGGCCCTCTCCAATGGCCACCTTCTCATGCGGGGGCAGAACAGGCTCCTTTGCCTCAAAATGTCGAAGTAACAGTCGAATAGCTTTTACTCAAAAAAAGCCCGCCGGAACGAATCCCGCCGGGCTGAAAAAGTAAGTAGCCGCTTAAACCATCTCCACAAGTCGACGGCAGACTTCCTCGACGTTTTCACGCGAGTTGAAGGCTGAAATCCGGAAGAATCCTTCGCCCGCTGCGCCGAATCCGGCACCGGGAGTGACTACGACTTGTGCGCTTTCGAGCATCTTCTGGAACATGCCCCAGCTATCGACACCCTCGGGACAACCGACCCAGACGTAAGGAGCGTTTTCGCCGCCCCAGACTTTCAGGCCGAGTCCTTCGCAGGCTTCTTTGAGAAGCTTGGCGTTGGTCATGTAGTGCTTCACCAATTCCGCGACTTCGGCTTTTCCAGCCTCGGAGTAGATGGCCTCGGCTCCACGCTGAACGGGATAGGATGCTCCGTTGAACTTGGTGGAATGACGACGTCCCCAGAGTTGCTTGAGAGGGACCCGCTCTCCGGAAGCAGTTGCACCGGTGACCGTTTCGGGAATTACGGTGTAAGCGCAACGCACGCCGGTGAATCCACCGTTCTTGGAGAAGGAGCGAAACTCAATCGCGCAGTTCTTGGCTCCTTCGATTTCATAAATCGAACGAGGAACTGATTCGTCCTGCACGAAGGCCTCGTATGCGGCATCGTAAAGAATGACCGCGTCGTTCTCGAGAGCGTATGCGACCCAGGCTTCGAGCTGCTCACGAGTCGCAGTCGTTCCCGTTGGGTTATTCGGATAGCAAAGATAGATCAGGTCGACCTTCTCCTCGGGAAGGGCGGGCACGAAGCCGTTCTCGGCGGTGCACTTGAGATAAACGAGACCTTCATACTCCCCTGCTTCGTTCGCCTCACCGGTGTTTCCGGCCATGACATTGGTATCGACGTAGACGGGATAAACCGGGTCGGTCACCGCGATCTTATTCCCCTCTCCGAAAATATCGAGAATGTTGCCCGAATCGCACTTCGAACCGTCCGAGACGTAAATATCACCCGCATCGATATCGAGACCGGCGTAGGCATTGTCAGCGATTGATTCACGAAGAAAAGGATACCCTTGCTCGGGACCATAACCACGGAACGTTCCGCGATTTCCTAGTTCATCGACCGCCTTCTTCATGGCCTCGCGGGCGGCGACAGGAACGGGCTCGGTGACGTCGCCGATTCCGCAACGGATCAGGCGCTTGGCCAATTCAGGTTCTGCATCGGTGTATGCGTTCACACGACGGGCGATCTCAGGGAAGAGGTAGCCGGCCTTGAGCTTCTGGAAGTTTTCGTTGATACGAGCCATGACGGACACCGTCTAGCGCGGCACGGGCCTTCGGGCAAGAGCAGGGTAACCGAAAGTTCTACTTTTGGTGCAGAACCCCGGCCACTGGTGCCAAAAGCACAGCTTTCGACTACTCTCTCCAAATCCAGCGCAAGGTATCAGGAAAAATCGCCCCACCGTGCTCGCCATTGTGCCCTCCTTTTCCAGGGACGAACTTATAATCGTAGTCCCGAAACTTGAGTGCCTTGTCCATCTGGAGGTTCGCGAGCCACCAATTCCCGTGCTGATTGTTCAAATCCTGGTCGCCGTCCTGTAAAAAGACCCGGATCGGCCGCTTATCGCCCTTCCGAATCAAGGCCGGATAGACATGCCCGCCCCGGATGTTGGTAAAGCTTCCGATGTGGCTGATCACCTTGTGAAATAGATCCGGCCGCTCCCACGCCACCGTGAAGGCACAAATCCCGCCCGAACTCATGCCACAAATCGCGCGCTTCGCGGGATCCTGGGTCAATTTTACCGTCTTGCCCACTTCGGGGAGAATCTCCTTTTCTAGAAACTCGGCGTAGTCGCCATTCAGACTGTCATACTCGACGCTGCGATTGCTCCCCTTCTTCATCTTCCATCCCTGAATCCCCTCGATCTTGTCGGTGAACAATCCAGGGTTCAAAAAAATCCCCACCGTCAGCGGAATCTCTCCCTTTGCGATGAGATTATCCATCACGGTCGAGGCCCGGATTTGCCCCTTTGGACCGATATAGGCATGACCATCTTGAAAAACGAGAACGTTGGCCTCTTTGGTCCCGTCATACTGGGCCGGCACATAGACGTAATACTGCCGCAGCGTACCTTCGAAAACTTCACTCCGCCATTCATGCCGCGTCACTTTTCCCTTTGGCACACCTTCCTGAACCATCGAGTCCGGACCGAGTTTATATTTTTCCGCAAGAAGCGGAGCGGTGAAGCAAAGGGCGAGGGTGAGAGCTTTGATCATAGCGATAGCGCTCAAATTACCTGCCTTTCGTATAAGTCCTGTCAAAGAAGGCCTTTCTTGATACTTTTTTGTGAATCGTTTGGTATCTGTGACGTTAAACCTAACAACAATGAAAGTTCTTCTCTTCCTCCTCTCCCTGAACTGCCTCCACGCAACCCCTCGACTGAGTTCCAGCAACCGTCCCATCAATCCGCAATCCACCATCGAAATCGTTTTCGACAAACCGATGGTCGCGGAAGATCGTCTCGGAAAAGAACAAGCCAACGACCTCCTGAACATCAAGCCGGTCTGGAACACCAAGATCCTTTGGCGCGCTCAAAATATCGCCCGTCTCGTTCCGCAGGAAGCCCCGACCGTCGGCGTGAGTTACAAAATCTCCACCGCCTCCGAGCTCACTGCCCGGGACGGCACCAAGGTCGAACAAACTACTTTCGATGATCTCGCAACCGAAGGATTGAGCGTCCAACGAACCCGCAAGCGGGGAACATTGCGCTCGGGAGGCTACGTCCTTTTCTTCAACGACGACATCGATCCTCTCACCGCAGCCCCCTTCTTCCACTTCGTCCGACCCGAAACCAAAGAACAAGGCGCCCTGATCGTCGCCGCCCGAACCCGACAGGCCCAATGGGGTGATTTCGGAAGCAGCCATTATTACACCCAATCATGGCAGGAACGATTTCTAAAAAAAGACCGCCCCAAAGTTCAACCAAGCCACACCGTCATCCCTCACGCCATCGTCGTCGAGCCCATGACGCCTCTTCCGGTCGGCTCAAGCTGGTCCCTAAAACGCATCCAAGGCGTTCCCAACAAAACAAAGACCGCCAGCCTTAATGAGGAGAACGCTTACAATGTCGGTAACATCGTTCCCTTCGTCGCCACCTCCGTGAGCACCGTCTCCATTCCCGACGCCGACCGCCAAGTCCGCATCTACTTCAACCAAAAACTCCCCTCCCACCTCAATCCGGAGCATTGCCTGCAGTTTATCACCTTCGAACCCGCCGTCGCAAATCTCAAAGCCACGACGGATTACCGAAAACAAAAGCTCTATCTCCGCGGAGACTTTAAAAAACAGGACGTCTACACCATCCACATCAATCAATCCCTCACCAGCTCCGAGGGACTTCCTTTGCAAACCGCCGTTAAGAAAAACCTCAAATTCACCCGCGTCACACCCGGCCTCTCCCTCCCCAGCCACGACGAAGCGCAACTCGCGAGCGGAACCCGCACCTACGAGATGACTTCCACCAACAACAAGTCACTCCACCTCCGCATCAAAAAACTCACGCCCGAGGAACTCGTCCGCGTCTCCCAAGGATACCGCCGCTACACCGGAGATGGGCCGAACAACGACCGCATCAGAAACCGAAACGACCTCCCCTTCGAGCTCATCACCGGCACCACCGTCTTTGATGAAGTTATTCCCGTCAACGCACCCCTCGACACGACATACACTCACCAAATCAAGTGGGATCAGTTTCTCCCCGCCGACCAAAAGACCGGAGCCTTCTTCCTCTCTGTCACCGGAGATCCCGCCGACCACCCGGATCTCGCCAAGTCCTCTCAAAAAGTTGCTCAAGCGCTCGTCCAACTCACCGATATCGGTCTCGCCTGGAAGTTGACCGGCGACTCCGCCTTCCTCTACGCCTATTCCTGCCAGACCGGCAAAGCCCTTCCCGCCGTGCAACTTTCCCTCTTCGGTGAAGATGCCCGCCCTCTCCATCAAGGCGCCGTCGGTGTCAATGGCCTCGCCACGCTTCCCCGCAAGCCGGAACACCGCCACCTCCGTGCCACCAACGGTAATGACACCCTCATTCTTCCTTACGATGGCGATCTTCCCACCGTTTCGATGTGGCGGTTCCCCGTCAATTACGCTTGGCGCGACCTTCCCGAGAAGCAGCGCAAGACACTCCTCTTCACCGACCGCCAACTCTACCGTCCCGGCGAGACGATGCGACTCAAGGGCCTCGTCCGCATCCTCCAGAACGACAAGCTGACCCAACCCACCAAGCTCTCACCCACCCTCGTCCTCACCGACCCCGAGGTGCACAATGCCAAGGTCCAAATCTCCCCCATCGGTTCATTCGACTTCACCTACAAACTCCCCAACACCACGGTGGGGCGTCATTCCGCCACCTTAAGCTGGCCCGAAGAACTCGAAACCGCCCGGGGAATGGAAAACTGGTGGGCCGGCAACCAGGCCAAACAATCCGCCCGCTTCGTCCACGCCTTCCAGGTTCAGGAATTCAAGCGCAATGCTTTTGAACTCACCGCCGGTCTTGAGGAAACCGAAATCCGTGAGATCGCCTTCGAACTCGAGGCCAAATACTTCCAGGGCACCGCCGTCGCCGAGGGCAAAGTCGATTGGTATCTCTCGGCCAGCCCCACCGGCTTCTACCCCGCCAAGTATCGCGACTTCTACTTCGGTGACCACCGCCGCTACGATTCCTATTACTGGAGTCACTACTTCGGCTACAATGACGACAGCAGCTCTTCCCGATCCGGCAGCCACGATGAAGATGGTGAAGCCCGACTCGACGAAGACGGGAAGCTCTCGCTCAACTTCAAACTCCCCGAAATCAAGTTCCCCAGCCCTCGCCGCGTCACCGTCACCACGGAAGTCACCGACGCGAACAGCCAAACCCTCACCTCGCGCGACACCCTCACTGTTCAATCGTCCGATTTCTACCTCGGACTTTCCCGTCAGGACCAGCTGGCACGCGTCAACAAGGTCGTTCCCTTCGAACTCGTCACGGTCACTCCAAAAGGCGAGCCCTTCACTGCAAACACTCCCGTCCAAGTCACCATCACCCGCGAGTTCAATAAACAGACTAAATCGAAAGCCGCCAATGGACGCATCGTCGTCAAAAACGAAACGGAAATCCTCCCAGTTTCCCAAACCGATCATCTCGTCACCGGAGGAAAGCTCAACATTCCATTCACGCCAAAAGATGCCGGCCGACACTTCTTCTCCATCACGGCCCAAGACGCATCCGGTCGCGCCGTGCAAACCATCGCGACCCATCACGTCTATGGAACGAATGAATACCCGTGGGCCTACGAATCCGGCATGCGCATCAAGCTTGTTCCCGAGCAACAACGCTACCAGGCCGGCGACACTGCCCGCATTTTGGTCCTCTCTCCCATCGAAGGAGAAGCTCTCATCACCATCGAGCGCAAGGGCGTGATCCGGCACTTCCAGACCGTCCTCAAAGCCGACAATCCGGTCATTGAAATCCCCATCACCGAGGAAGACGCCCCCAACACTTTCGTCTCCGTCCTCATTATCAAGGGCGCGACGGATTCAAAAAGAAAGCATCCCGAACCACAGCTTCGTCTGGGGTATTGCGAACTCACCATTGATCCCACCAAAGATCGTCTCAAGGTTGATCTCGCCACCGCCGAACCGGAAACGCGTCCCGGCGAAACAATCCTGGTCTCCGGAAAAGTCACCGACCATCAGGGTCGCCCCGTCACCAATGCCGAGGTCACTTTCTACGCTGAGGACGAAGGAACCCTCGCTGTCATGGGATACGAAAACCCCAACCCCATTCCCTACTTCCACGCGCCGCGTCCTCTACGCACCGAGAACGGCACTTCGCTCGTCAATTTCATCCCTGAAGCTCCCGGCGAACGCTTCCACGCCAACAAAGGATTCATCGTCGGAGGTGGCGACTATGTCGCAAGCATGAGGGCTCCCATGTTCGATGATCTCCGTCGCAACTTTGATCCCTGCGCCGCCTGGTTCCCCACCATCACCACGGCACCGGACGGAAGCTTCGAAGCAAAATTCCCCGCGCCCGACACCCTGACACGCTATCGCCTCATCGCCGTCGCTCACTCGGACAGTTCGCGCTTCGGCGTCGGCACCGGAGAAGCCGTCGTCAACAAGCCCCTCATGCTTGAGCCTTCCCCTCCTCTCTTTGCTCACCAGGGCGACCGGATCAAGCCGAGGGCACTCCTCCAAAACACCACCGACATGGCGGGCACCTGGCAGGTCACCCTGCACCTCGATTCCCTCACCGGAAGCGGAGCGGTCAATTCCGAGAACCAGCAAGAGAAACTCATCGCCGCCGTCCATCTCCCCGCCAACGGTCAGGGCTCGGTGGAATTCGATGTTCATTTCCACAACACCGGAACCGCTAAATGGACTTGGCACGCCGAACCGATCTCGCTTGATCAATCGGAATTGAACGCCGGGCTCAAACACGAATTCTCCGACTCCGTCGAATCCGCCTTCGAAGTGCGCTACCCCATGCCACTTCTTCGCGAGATGCAATTCGCTACCTTCAACGACCCCAACAAGCGGAACAACCTTCTCAAGGACTTTTCCAGAAACCTACTCGAAGGCAAGGGACACCTCGACCTCGAGTTCTCGCGCTCCCGCCTCCTCGAAGCAGGTGGTGCCATCGACTACCTCCTTCGCTATCCTTACGGGTGTCTCGAGCAGACCACCTCATCAACCATCCCTTGGGTCGCCGCCAAAAAACTTCGCCCCATCGCGCCTAAATTCCAGGCTCGTTCGATGGCTTCGATTGAAAAAAACATTCAGGCCGGAGCCGACCGCTTGCTCTCGATGCAAACCGCCGACGGTGGACTTTCCTACTGGCCCGAATCCCTCCAGCCCAACCCTTGGGCCAGCTCCTACGGAGGACTTGGAATCCTCCTCTGCCAGGAAGCCGGAGCACAGGTTCCCTCTTCCAGCCTCGATCGCCTCGCAGTCTATCTCTCCAACCAGCTACGGGATCTCTCCAAGGCCAAGACATCCTACGACCTCGACGTGCACGCCCGCGCGCTCTACGTTCTGGCACGCCTTGGCAAAGCCGAACCCGCCTATCAAGCCAAGCTTCTCGAACAAATCGACAAGCTCTCCGGGACTGCCCGCGCCTTCCTCGCCCTCGCAGTTCACGAGTCAGGTCAGCAAGGCGCTCTCGCCATCCTGAACGCTCCTCAACCGGAGCCCGAAAAGACTGGTTACTGGATGCGCTACGGCACGAGTGATGCCGCCCGCCTCCTCGCGTGGTCCCACATTTCTCCCAAGGCCGATGAATGCGAGATCACACTCTCCATGCTCCTCCGCACCCGTTCTTCCCGCGGACATTGGCGCACTACTTGGTGCAATGCCTGGACTCTCCTCGCCATGGGCGCCTACGCCGAAGCAAACGAAATGAACCCCACCGACATCGTCCTCACTATGGAGACCGCGGACGGCGAACAACAAATCACCATTCCCCGTAATCAAGCCTCGCACTCCGTTCGCTTCGACCTCCACAATGGACTCAAACTCTTCGCTTCTTCCAGCTCGCGACTCTATCTCCACAGCACGCTGGCCGCCAAACCCAAGATCACACCTGTTCAGCCGATCTCG
>ERZ1048068.1260-NODE-1260-length-19868-cov-6.142230_pt1 | contig 19868 bp, 18 predicted proteins | sample MGYA00383098_ERZ1048068 | MGnify/ENA primary metagenome ERZ1048068 (study PRJEB29581, sample SAMEA5548368) | metagenome | biome: marine; feature: coastal; material: water | depth 1 m | study: Short-term variability in the microbial, nano- and picoplankton... | reverse complement strand
GAAATTCTATATATCGATTAACATTCGTTTTCATTCTTATTGAGAAAAACACCGTTTCTTTGCAATGCTGATATTAATCAACTTACAAAGATTTGACATTTAATGCAATTTTATCGTTACTCGTTTTTTTACAATTCACAATAGGTGCTTTTAGCCAGGAAAAAACGTACTCTGGAAAAATAATAGATAAGGAAAGCAACGTTGTCATTCCATATGCGACCGTCGTTCTGGTTTCAAATAATTCCAATAGGGTTATTACTGGCACAACGACTGACGATAAGGGTGAATTTGAATTTAGAAGTGATTCGGTAAACCTGTATGTTAAAGTTACCTTTATTGGATATGATGAATTGATTATCAAAGAGTTTACTCCAAATGTAACATTGATTGATTTAGGTCAACTTGCATTGGTATCCTCTATTCAAAATGTTGGAGAAGTTCAAGTCAATGCAGAAAAATCATCCATGGTTTTTAAATTGGATAAGCGTGTTTTTATCGTTGGTAAGGATATAAGTTCAACTGGTGTAAGCGCTATTGAAGTACTGAATAGTGTGCCTTCAGTTAACGTTGACATTGAGGGAAATATACAACTCCGAGGAAACTCCGGCGTACAAATATTGATTAACGGGAAGCCATCTGTACTCTCCAATGACCCTAGTAAAGCTTTGGGCACAATTACTGTCGATATGATAGAATCTATCGAAGTAATTACAAATCCCTCAGCGAAATATGATGCAAGTGGAACCTCAGGCATTCTAAACATAATATTGAAAAAAGAGGAAAACAAGGGATTTAATGGTTCCATTTCGGTGAACACTGGTTGGCCTCACAATCATTCTGTTGGAGGAAGTATAAATTATAGAAGAAAGAAATTCAATTTGTTTACCCAATTTGGTGCAGGTTATCGTTCGCTTCCAGGCTATGATGAAAGTGAAAACAGAAATTACAAAGATACAACTACTGTCATCGGGGAAGGTATTGCTTACCGAGATGAAAACTTTTATAACATCACACTTGGAACGGATTATTACATTGACTCTTTTAATACCATCACCCTTTCTGGAAATTTTGCATACGAAATAGAGGACCAACCATCAGTAACTGATTTATATATCTACAATAGTCAAAACGATCTCGTATCTCAATACAGACGAACCGAGGAAACCTCAGCTTTGAATCCAAAATATCAATACGATTTTCAGTACAAACACCAGTTTAAAGACAAGAAAGAGCACTCTTTACAATTCAATACTTTAGGTAGATTCTTTGGAAAAGACCAAGCGTCAACGTTTCAAAATTCCTATTCCTTGGGAACAGAAGTTTTTGGAAATCAAAAAACGGAGACTAGTTTCTTCCAATTTGATCAAACCTATCAGCTCGACTATATGAATCAGTTAAGTAAAAAATGGACAATTGAATCAGGTGCGATGTATGAAATTAATGATGTAGGTAATGATTATGCTGTTCTCAATGAAATCGGTAATGTCTATTTTGTCGACTCAAATTTCACCAACAATTTCAAATACAATCAAAAAGTACTAGGAGTTTACTCTACCGGTGCGTATGAATTGGATAAATGGGGATTGAAATTAGGGCTAAGAGTTGAGAATACAGATTTAACAGCGCTTTTGACCAATACGAACGAAGGCAACAAGAGAAATTTCACGAACTTGTTTCCAACGGTACACACATCCTACAAGTTTTCAAAGAAAGTGCAAGTTCAAGCAGGATATTCTAGAAGAATTTTCAGACCGCGTTTGTGGGATTTAAATCCTTTTTTCAATATTCGAAATAATTACAGCATTCGAACAGGAAAACCAAATCTATTGCCAGAGTTTGCAGATTCGTATGAACTCACAGGTATATTTTACATCAAGAAATTAACCCTGAATACAAGTGCATATTATTTATATTCAACTGCAGTTAAAGAAAATATCTCATATTCGGAAAATAATATTGTTATTACCCGACCAGAAAATATTGGAGTAAATCATAAGGTTGGTGGTGAATTGAATTGGAAATATTCACCGAAAAAATGGTTCTCAACAAATGGAGATTTCAACTATGGCTATTTTAGTAGAATAGGGAGTTTTGAATCTCAGAATTTCGATTTCCAAGGAAACCAATGGTCGACGAAAATGACGGCGAAGTTTAAATTAAAGTATGATATTGATTTCGAAATAACAGGTAATTATCAATCTTCGTACAAGACAATACAGGGAATTGTTTCTGGATTCGCTTTTGCTGATCTAGGTTTGAGAAAGAAAATATGGAAAGGAAAAGCTGTTGTTAATCTGGCAGTTCGCGATATTTTTACGTCAAGAATCAGAGAGAGTATCGTAGATCAATCTTCGTTTTATGCGTATTCATTTTCACAAAGAGGTCGTTTCATCACCTTAGGATTTAGTTATAGCTTTGGAAAAGGTGAGGCGATGAGTTATTCAGGCGGAGGTAGACATTAATACTAAGAGTTGATTTTATGAGAGAAAAATGAGAGTCATACACCGTTATTTGGGATTTTCATGGCGGGAATTTTGGCTATTTACGCCCTTAGCGGAATAGTCTTGATTTTCAGGGACAGTGATGCATTTACTTTTGAAAAAAGACATGAAGTTTTTGTGCCAAAAGGCACGCCATTGAATCAATTAGGTGAAGTATTGCAAATCAAACGGCTAGAGATTGAACGAAACGAAGACGGAATTTTCTTTTTCAAGGAAGGAGAATACAATATGACTTCTGGAAAAGCAAATTTCGCAACACGCGAGTTGCCATATGTTCTGGATAAGATGACGCACTTCCATAAAGCGAAATCAGGAGATCCTTTATTTTTCCTGAATATATTGTTTGGCCTTAGTTTACTGTTTTTTGTTGTATCAGCTTTTTGGATGTTCATGCCCGGAACTGCTCTATTTAAAAAAGGAATATTTTTCGCTTTAGGAGGTATTGTTGTAGCTCTAGTATTGCTATTTATATAAAATCATTTCATGAAAAAGTCAATCGTAAACGAATTAAAACAAATCTTTTAAAGAGATTTGACCGCTTTGAAAACCGAAATCGAAGCGTATTCTGACGAAAGAAATTTGTGGGTACTTGATAAAAGTATTAGTAATTCGGCAGGAAATCTTAGTCTACACCTAATTGGAAACCTGAATGCTTTTGTTGGTGCCGAATTTGGAAATGCAGGATATGTGCGCCAACGTGATCTCGAATTTTCTCAAAAAGATGTTCCAAGAAAGCAACTTCTTCAGATGCTAGATGAGACTATTGAAACAGTGCTCATGTCTCTTGATACTCTTTCGGATGATCAATTGGAAGAAGATTATCCGAAAATCGTGTTCAAAGAGAAAAAATCAAATGCCTTTTTCTTAATTCATCTTACGACGCATTTGGCCTATCATTTAGGACAGATTAATTATCACAGAAGACTATTGGACTAATATCCACCACTGGCTCCACCAATTTTTTCAATGGGGTGCCATGTGGTTTTGTACTCCTGAAATTTAGAGATAAAATCTAATCCTTGAGATTCAATTTTTATCCATTTCTCTGAGTAGCTTGAAAATCTTTTTACGTTGCTCACACAGTTTTCAGCCATTGTTTTCATCAACTTGGATTCGCGCGAAAGGACTAAGGCATTGATGTCCATATGTGTAGAAAATGTTTCGGCTAACTCGTCTAAGTTTCCTGTTAAAATATTGACCACTCCGCGAGGAATATCTGAAGAATTAATCAGTTCGGCCAAAGTAATCGACGACATAGCTTTTGCTTCCGAAGCTAGAACGATACAAGTATTCCCACCTGCAATTATTGGTAGCAACATTGAAATTAGTCCTATCAATCCTGACTTCTCATCAGCGATTAATCCAACGACACCCGAAGGTTCGGCCACCGTAAAATTGAAATGATTGCTTGAAACAGGGTTTACTGAACTAACAAGCGCCTGATATTTATCACACCAACCAGCATAATAAATACAACGGTCAATCGATAGCAAAACTTCTTTTTCGGCATTGGCTTTCGTTGCACCCATTTGGATTAATTCGTCGACAAGTTGAGCCTTACGTCCTTCCATCATTTCGGCTAAACGATAAAGAATTTGTCCGCGATTGAATGCCGTTTTCGAACTCCATCCACCGAATGCTTTTCGAGCTGCTACAACTGAATTCCGAACATCTTTTCGAGAACTTAAGCACATATTGGCTAAAAGTGTTCCTTTTGAATCCTTCAAAGGGTAGGTTCGCCCAGATTCTGTTCTAGGGAAAGCCCCACCAATGTATATTTTGTATGTCTTTAAAACTTCTAATCGTTCCATTTTATCAGTCGTTTATTTGTCAAATTTTAAATATCCTTCCAAACCGTGCATTCCACCTTCTCGACCAAATCCACTTTCTTTGTATCCACCAAACGGCGAAGCAGGATCGAATTTATTGTAGGTATTTGCCCAAACTATTCCCGCTCGAAGTTGCGTGGTCAAGTTGAAAATGCGTGATCCTTTATTCGTCCATACTCCGGCAGCTAATCCATAGGGCGAATTATTCGCTTTTTGAATAACTTCATCTATCGTTCTAAAAGTTTGAATTGTTAAAACTGGACCAAAAATTTCTTCTTGAGCGATTCTATTGGATTGCGCCACATCGGTGAACAAAGTGGGTGGCATGAAATATCCATTCTTCGGCAATTTGCGCGGCGATTGATAAATATCACATCCTTCGTCTTTTCCAATTTTCAAATATTTTTGAATGGTATCGTATTGTTCTTTGGAGTTTATAGCTCCAATATCTGTGTTTTTATCAATTGGATCACCAACAATCAGCGACTCCATTCTAAATTTTAATTTATCAATTACCTTGTCGGCAACAGATTCTTGAACGAATAGGCGAGAACCTGCACAACAAACATGACCTTGGTTAAAGAAGATACCATTCACAATTCCTTCAACAGCCTGGTCAAGTGGTGCATCGTCGAAAATAATATTCGCAGATTTTCCACCCAATTCTAAGGTCAATTTCTTTTCGGTTCCGGCCAAAGATTTCTGAATCAATTTCCCAACACCAGTTGAACCCGTAAAGGCAATTTTATTTACATCCGGATGATTGACAATCGCAGCACCTGTGTCTCCATATCCAGCAACGATGTTTACAACGCCAGCAGGCAAACCAGATTCGTCAATTATTTCAGCGAGAATCATCATGGTCAGCGAAGTTGTTTCAGCTGGTTTAATGACTACTGTATTGCCAGTTGCTAGAGCAGGAGCAATTTTCCATGCTGCCATTAACATCGGGAAATTCCATGGAATTATTTGTCCTGCCACACCCAATGATTTTGGTTTTCGTCCAGGAAATGCTTCGTCCAATTTATCGGCCCACCCTGCGTAATAAAAGAAATGATTACACGCTAATGGAATGTCAATATCACGAGCCTCTCGGATCGTTTTTCCCGAATCGAGAGATTCTGCAACGGCTAATTCTCTCGATCGTTCCTGCATCATTCTTGCGATGCGAAATATGTATTTTCCTCGTTCTGCACCCGTCATTTTTGACCAAACTGAGGTATAGGCCTTACGAGCCGCTTTTACAGCCAAATCCACGTCTTTTTCATTCGCTTGCGCAATGGAAGTTAAGACTTTTTCATTAGCTGGATTTATTGTTTTAAAATATTTTCCCGATGAAGGTTTGACGAATTTTCCATTGATGTATAGGTCGTACTTTTCTTTCAATTGAACGATTTTCGTGCTTTCTGGAGCTGGGGCGTAGTCCCAAGTTGTTGTTTCTTTCTTACTCATGATTAATCAATTGAAAAATAATCTACGGATGAATAATGTCCTGTTTTTGCCTTTACCATCTGCATTAGAACGTCATTTGCCAGACTGCTGGCGCCAAATCTAAAATAGGTATTATTGAGCCAATCCTCGCCTAAAGTTTCTTTCACCATTACTAAATAATGCAAAGCCAATTTAGAATTAGATATCCCACCTGCGGGTTTCATACCTACCATTTTACCCGTTGCCAAATAATTATCGCGTATAGCTTGAAGCATGGTGTAGGTCACTGGCATAGTAGCCGCTGGTTGAATTTTACCAGTTGAAGTTTTAATAAAATCTGCTCCAGCATGAATGGCCAAATCGCTGGCTTTTCTCACGTTGTCTAAAGTCGAAAGTTCGCCTGTTTCTAAAATTACCTTGAGTCGTGCTTTTCCGCAAGCTTCTTTAATAGAGGCAATCTCATCGAATACAAATTGGTAATCACCTGCTAAAAACTTGCCTCTTGAAATGACCATATCGATTTCATCCGCTCCCGAATCTACGGCAAACTTCGTATCATCAATTTTGACAGAATGAGGTGCTTGTCCACTTGGAAATGCGGTTGAAACGGAAGCAACTTTTACATCGGTTTCTTTCAGTTCATCCTTGGCCAATTTAACCATGGAAGGATAGACGCAAACCGCAGCAACCGATGGCAATCCCTTCAAAGAATCGTGAAGATGATGTGCTTTGTAACACATTTGTCGCACTTTTCCAGGTGTATCTTTTCCTTCCAAAGTTGTGAGGTCGATCATGTTTAGGACCATATTTAGCCCTTGCCATTTCGCCTCATTTTTGATGCTTCGTGTTTGAAAACGAGCCGTTCTTTCTTCCACACCAACTTTGTCCACTGATGGAGATTGTGCAAGAATATCGTATATCGAGTTTGATTTTTTTGCCATGTTATTGTCAAAAAAAAAGACTCTAATTGAGTCTTTCTATTTCTGTATAGAATTAGAGTTGACCGTCGGAATGGTAGACTCCTTGTTTATAAACTTTTACTTTCAAAAGAATCCCATCTGAATCGTAGTTATAAACTTTTCCGTCCCATAATTGACCGTTTTTAAATTCACCATCTTGCCAAATTTCGTCGTTTTCGTTGTAACATTTGTTATATCCGTTGGGTATAAATTTTGCTCCTTTCGTACGTGGACGAGAGACAAATGGCGCTTTTTCTTTGGACGCTCCTGGATCTTTCACATCAACAGTAGGTTGAACCATTTCCTTAAGAATAGAGCTAATTACTCGACCGTCAATATCGTATTCAATCAATTCTTTCACATCACCATTTTCATAATAGCGGGTTGCTTTTCCATTTGGTTTCCCGTTTTCTGCGGTGTATTCAAATTCTAATTGTCCGTTGGGATAATAATATCTTACAGTTCCTTCCTTACGTCCATTTTTATTGTAATTCGCAGCAAACTCAATAACGCCATTTTCATGATATCGTTTTAACGAATCGCGATATGCATTTCGAATAAACGTTCCTTCTTCTTTCACTCTACCGTTCGGATGTATTTTTTGATAATATCCTTGAGAGCGGTTATTTACGTATGTGCCTTTGATTCTAGGAGTTACCCCGTCATTGTGGTATTTTATCCAAATGCCTTGGCGGCGATCATCTTCATATTCGCCTTCCTCAATTTTTCCGGTTGCTGGTATACCCGCTTCAGGGCGATCTTTCCCGTAATATATCCAATAGCCCTGCTTTAGGCCATTTTTGTCCTTCTGATTTAATTTTTTGGTTTCATCCTTCGCCAACGTTTCACCATGCATGGAGAATGCTTGATGAGAGAACAGAAAAAAGCTGAACAAGCAGAGAAAAAAGGTTTTGTAATACATGCGTGTTTCGTTGTTCACGGGTAAACTAGGTGCAAAATACAAAAATTACTTTTTGTAACTAAATAAAAAACGGAAAAAATGTTCCATTGGTTGTCTCTATTAGTAGTTTATATTGTCGAGCATGATTTTTACCATATTTTCCAAGTCAAACTTCACCTTCCAACCCCAATCTCTTTGAGCTTCAGAATCATCAATAGAATTTGGCCAACTGTCCGCAATTTCTTGCTTGAAATCAGGTTTATAACTGATTTTAAAATCAGGAATGTGTTTCGCTATTTCGTCATACAATTCTTTCGGGGTGAAATCAATTCCAGAAATATTGTAAGAGGAACGAATATTAATCGATTCTAACGGCGCTTCCATTAAATCTATGGTACCTCGAATAGCGTCTTCCATGAACATCATAGGTAAACGGGTGTCTTCATTCAAAAAGCACTCAAACTCCATGTTTTGCTTCGCCTTATGGAATATATCGACTGCATAATCCGTCGTGCCACCACCAGGAAGTGTAGTGTGAGAAATCAGTCCAGGATAACGAATGCTTCGTACGTCAACTCCATGAAGTGAATTGTAATATTCACACCATCTTTCTCCAGCTTGTTTTGAAATTCCGTAAACAGTTGTTGGTTCCATAATCGTCCGTTGAGGCGTGCTGTCTGCAGGAGTCGTTGGACCAAAAACCGCAATAGAGCTTGGCCAGAAAATCTTTTTTATGTGGCCTTCTTTTGCTAAATCTAGAATAGTAAACAAACCTTCCATATTCAATTTCCATGCAAAATCTGGAAGCTTTTCAGCTGTTGCGGAGAGCAAAGCGGCAAGGAGATAGACCTCAGTAACTTCATTTTCAATTATAAACCGTCGTACTGTATCACTATCAAGTATATCCATGTGTTCGAACAAACCTCCTGCTAAATGAACGGGGCATTCATTTTTAACATCCGCTGCGATTACCGTTTCACTTCCAAAACGTTTTCGTAATTCCAGAACCAATTCTGTTCCAATTTGTCCGCCTGCACCTATAACTAAGATTTTTCTCATTCAAAAGATTTTACGCAAAGTTATCAAATCATTCATTTTTTAAGTAATTCAATCTGTTAAGATTTGAACACATTGGCTGTTTCCAAAATATCAAAGATTGATTATCTTTGTGTAAAACGACTTTATGTGGGTTGAATTAAGATTATTGTTGAATTACCTGAACAAGAGAAATCCGGAATGATAATCTAGGATTAGGAACAATATTTATTCATTTTAAAACACAATTTTATATGCCATTTTATCATACATTAGGAAAGATTCCTCATAAACGCCATACAGTATTTGAACGTCCAGAAGGTGGAATTTTTCACGAACAATTATTCGGTACAGAAGGATTTCATGGATTTTCTTCATTGTTATACCATCATTTTCCTCCGACACAGGTAAAAAGTGTAAGTGTAGCAAAAGACATTTCGCCCAAACCTGCCGTAGATAAAAATATTTCTGCCCGAATGTTGAAGGGAATGAATGTCGCACCAAAAGCTGATTTTTTAGAGAGTCGTGAAATTTTACTTTACAATAACGATGTAAACATTGCGTGCGCTGCACCAACAGAATCGTTGACAAAATATTTTTATAAGAATGCCGATGCTGATGAAGTTATTTTCATTCATAAAGGTTCAGGCACATTGAAAACTTTGGTGGGAAATATTCCATTTTCTTATGGTGATTATTTGGTTATTCCTCGAGGAATAATCTTTCAGATGGAATTTGATTCTAGTGACAATCGACTGTTTATAGTTGAATCTTTCTCGCCAATAGTTACTCCCAAAAGATACAGAAACGATTTTGGACAATTACTTGAGCATTCGCCGTTTTGCGAGAGAGATATGCGGGCTCCGAGTAAATTGGAAACGTATATAGAGAAAGGTGATTTTACCATTAAAATTAAAAAAGAGAATCATTTGCACGAATTGGTGTATGCTTCGCATCCGTTTGATGTAGTGGGTTGGGATGGATATAATTTCCCATATGCTATTTCTATACACGATTTTGAACCGATAACAGGACGTGTGCATCAGCCACCTCCGGTTCACCAGCAATTTGAAGCTTATAACTTTGTTATTTGTTCTTTTGTTCCAAGGTTGTACGATTATCATCCAAAATCAATTCCTGCACCCTATAATCACAGTAACATTGACTCAGATGAACTTTTGTATTATGTAGCTGGAGATTTCATGAGCCGAAACCATGTAGAACAAGGATTTATTTCCTTGCACCCAGGTGGAACTCCTCACGGACCGCACCCAGGCGCATATGAAAGAAGCATCGGTCAGAAAGATACTGAAGAATTAGCCGTGATGGTGGACACATTCAAACCACTTAAATTAACACAAGCAGCTGTTGACTTACAAGATGAGTCATATGTGACAAGCTGGTTATTTAAAGACTAAAAACCATAGGATTATGTCAATAGAGACAAAAAAAGATATCAAAAACGTAGAATACGGATTAGAAAAAATATTCAAAGGAGCACAAGATTTCTTGCCTCTTTTAGGAACAGATTATGTTGAATTCATAGTGGGTAATGCCAAACAAGCAGCTCACTTTTACAAAACTGCATTTGGATTTCAATCACATGCATATAAAGGATTGGAAACGGGATGTAAAGACTATGCTTCATACGTATTAAAACAAGATAAAATTAGAATAGTCCTTACAACTCCTCTTAATTCAACATCTTGGATGAATGGTCACCTTGCTAAACACGGTGATGGTGTAAAGATTATTGCGCTATGGGTAGATGATGCCAAGAAATCCTGGGAAGAGACTACTAAAAGAGGTGCTAAATCATATATGGAGCCAACCGTTGAAAAAGACGAACACGGTGAAGTAGTAAGAGCAGGAATATATACGTATGGAGAAACGGTACATATGTTTGTGGAGCGCAAGAACTACAAAGGGGCGTTTTTACCTGGATATGAAAAATGGGAATCTGATTACGCTCCTGAACCAACTGGACTAAAATTCATTGACCACATGGTAGGTAATGTAGGTTGGAATGAAATGAATATTTGGGTGAAATGGTATGAAGATGTCATGGGATTTGTAAATTTCCTATCCTTCGATGACAAGCAAATTACGACTGAATATTCGGCTTTGATGAGTAAGGTGATGAGTAATGGAAATGGACGAATTAAATTTCCAATTAATGAACCTGCCGAAGGAATTAAAAAATCTCAAATTGAAGAGTATTTAGACTTTTATAATGGTCCAGGAGTTCAACATATTGCTATTGCAACGGATGACATCATTACAACCGTAAGCGAACTTCGATCGAGAGGAATTGAGTTTTTATCTACACCTCCAGAAGAATATTACAAAGCGGTTCCAGGAAGATTGGCAGATCATAGCCATCAGCTGAAAGAAGATATCGAAAAACTGAAAAGTTTGGGGATTATGATAGATGCAGATGAAGAAGGATATTTACTTCAAATCTTCACGAAACCTATCGAAGATCGTCCAACACTTTTCTTTGAAATCATACAGAGAATGGGCGCTAGAGGTTTTGGAGCAGGAAACTTTAAGGCACTTTTCGAAAGCATCGAGAGGGAACAAGAGAAAAGAGGTACTTTATAATTAATAAATTAAAAAAGGGGTTCGCGGTTTCATGCGAATCCCTTTTTTGATTAGAAAACACGGTTTACCGATAAACCAGAAATAGTTTTAGAGAATAATTGCAGATTTGTTTTAGATTGAAGCATATGAGGATTACGTGCAATTACTTTCGGATGATGCACGTCACGTTAAGAAACAGAAAATGTCTCATTATGAGAAAACCCTACTCAGTGATTTATTAGTTCGCACTCATCGATCCAATATCATTACAATTGATCGAATCTAAAGTATTAAACCTAATTAAAATAGCAGGTATCAAGTAGTTTTTGCGCGTGGCGTAAGTTTCCCAATTAGTCGATCGTCTTTTCCAGAATTGAAACAACGCTTGGGTTGGTAATTAAATGGTATAAATAAGTAAATTTGTCCAAAATATTCAAAATGGTAAAAGTTGGAATCATAATGGGAAGCAAATCGGATCTACCGGTTATGCAGGAAGCGGCTGACTTTCTTAAGGAAATCGGCGTAAAATATGAAATGAAAATTGTTTCTGCCCACCGCACTCCTGAATTGATGTTAGATTATGCACAATCAGCTCATACACGAGAATTGGAGGTGATTATTGCCGGAGCAGGAGGCGCAGCTCATTTACCTGGAATGACGGCTTCATTAACCCCACTTCCTGTTATCGGCGTTCCTGTTAAATCAAGTAATTCAATTGATGGCTGGGACAGTATTTTATCCATTCTGCAGATGCCTATTGGGATTCCAGTAGCCACAGTTGCTTTGAATGGCGCCAAGAACGCAGGGATTTTAGCTGCAAAGATTTTGGGTTCAACAGATAAAGTTCTTCAAGGAAAATTAGTTCAATTCATGTTGGACATGAAATTAAAAGTTTTGGAGTCTGGAAAAGATTTAGATTAAAAAGATTCATACAAAAAGATAGGGGTGAAAAATTTTTCACCCCTATCTTTTGCAATTATGTTTTGTTCTATATTTCGAATTTCTAGTTCAACGTAAAGACAATCGGTAATCGACATCTTGTAGGAACCTTTTTACCAGCCGCTTCACCAGCAACCCATTTCGGCATTTTACGCATCATACGTTTGGCTTCACGGTCCAATTCAGGTGAAACGCCTCTTTCTACTTTAATGTCTGAGATTGTGCCAACTGCATCAACCACAAAAGCAACGTAAACTTTTCCTTGGTCGCCTTGTTCTATTGACATTTGAGGGTATTCGATATTAGCTGTAATCCATTTCATCATTTCAACTGTTCCACCTGGGAAAGTTGCTTCAACGTCTGGAAATTCTATAATCTCTGGTTTCGTTTCTACTTTTTTGTCCTCTTTGGCCGGTGGAGCTGGAGGGTCTGGCAAAGGAACATCAGCAGGTGGTATCTTGTCTGTGTTTTCTTCGATTATGATATCTTCTTGAACGGGAGGCGGAGCTTGAACCTCTGGTGGAGTTTCAATTGGTTTGTCCTCTTCCTTCTTCACTTCTTGCTCGAATTTTACGGCAGTCGCCTTTTGGTTTCTATCTCCTTGGTCATCCTTAGGAACACCTGCTGTATAGGAAAAAGAAGCGAGTACGAGACTACCAACGAAAAGGAATCCAATCGCTATGAATGGTAATCGCAGTTTGTCAACATTTGCGTCAGCACTTTTCTTAATGTCCATGATTTTTATATTTTAATTGTAAAAATAATAAATAAACGTACAAATACTATTCCAAAAAATCAATAATAGTGTTTGTACATTAAACGAAACGTGAATATCCCCAAATAAGTGCCGGTTAATCCAAAAAAATTCCAAAGTAATTGAAAGTTTCGTTGCGGATAAATAGTCAGTATTACCATTTCAATGCTGATAAGAATAAGAACGGTAATAATAACCGCATAGGGCAGTGCCCGTCGTTTTAAAACTCGATTATCTTGTTGTCGTTTAAAGCTTGTCCACAGGTTAAAACTAATTATGAAATAGAAAAAACCGTAATAGAAGCTGTATTTAGGTGAGTAATTTGTCGAATGAGATAAACTTGGAAAGTTAATATCCATCAATAAAATGCACAGTACAACGAGCCATGCAAGACTCAAACCATAAATACGTAGGTTCAAATCTATCCGATTAAACTGCCGTATGCTTCTGCATTCATTAGAGAATCTATTTGACTACTATTTGAAATTTTGATTTTTACCATCCATCCTTTTCCATATGGGTCAGTGTTTACAGTTTCAGGGCTAGATTCCAAATCGGCGTTGAATTCAATGATTTCAGCAGAAATAGGCATAAAAAGGTCAGAAACCGTTTTTACCGCTTCGATGCTACCAAATACTTCTTCAGCATCCAATGTTTCGCCTTCTGTTTCAATTTCTACGTAAACAATATCTCCTAATTCGCTTTGTGCAAAATCAGTAATTCCTACTGTTGCGATATCGCCTTCTACACGAACCCATTCGTGATCTTTTGTGTATTTTAATTCTGCTGGTATGTTCATCTCTCTTTTTTAGTCCAACAAATGTATACTTTTCATTCTTTTATAAGGTCTTACGCACGTCATTTTTTCATTTTTTCTTAAAAAATAATTGGCTTCGTTTGTAGGAGGATTGTTGATAAAACTCCCCTAACTTTTTGTTACTTTTACGCCACATGATTAATCAGGATCAAATTAAGGAAACCCAGGAGAGAATCGAGAAAATCGAATCGTACCTAAAAATTGATGAAAAGCGAATGGCTTTGCATGAGGCCGAATTGAAAACGCAAGACCCCACTTTTTGGAATGATCCGAAGGCTGCAGAAGAGCACATGAAGGATATTCAAAGTCTTAAAGTGTGGGTTGAGGCTTATGATTCACTTAATTCTGGATTTGATGATATGGAAGTCATGGTGGAATTTGCGAAGGAAGATCCGGACGAAGAACCGGCTTTAGATAAACATTACGAAAAGTTAATCAACAACCTGGAAGAATTAGAACTTAAAAACATGCTTTCGGATGAGGAAGATAAGTTGAGTGCAGTTCTTCAAATTACTGCAGGTGCAGGCGGAACAGAAAGTTGTGATTGGGCACAGATGCTGATGCGGATGTACCTAATGTATGCTCAAAAGAACGGCTATAAGGTGAAGGAGTTGAATTACCAAGATGGTGATGTGGCTGGAATAAAAACAGTGACCCTTGAAATAGATGGTGAATTTGCCTTCGGTTATTTGAAAGGCGAAAATGGTGTCCATCGACTGGTGCGCATTTCCCCTTTCGACAGTAATGCTAAACGACATACTTCTTTTGTATCTGTGTACGTTTATCCTTTGGTGGATGATACGATTGAAATTCATGTAAATCCAGCAGAGGTTTCTTTCGAAACTTTCCGTTCTGGTGGTGCTGGTGGACAAAATGTGAACAAGGTTGAAACGGCTGTTCGTTTGCGACATGAACCTTCGGGAATAATTATTGAAAATTCAGAATCCCGATCTCAATTGGCCAATAAAGAAAAAGCGATGCAATTATTAAAATCTCAATTGTATGAATTGGAATATCGTGAACGAATGGAAAAAAGGGATGCCATTGAAGCAAATAAGAAGAAAATAGAATGGGGTTCACAAATTCGTAATTACGTTATGCATCCGTACAAATTGGTCAAGGATGTACGGACAGGACACGAAACAGGGAATGTGGACGCTGTAATGGATGGTGAAATAAATGAGTTTTTGAAGAGTTATTTAATGACTTTCGGGAATTAAGGGATATGAAAGCGAAAGTACAAATTTGGCACAATTCGCGATGTTCAAAAAGTCGGGATGCATCTCAATGGCTAGCTGAAAAGGAGATTGAAAATGAATGGGTTGACTATATGAAAAGCCCAATCAACATTTCAGAATTAAAAGCCGTTTTGAAAAAATTAAATATTTCGGCTTTCGATTTAATTCGTAAAAAAGAAAAAATCTTTGTTGAGAATTGGAAAGGTCAGGACAAAAGCGAATTAGAATGGATAGAGATCATGGTTCAAAATCCAAAATTAATCGAAAGGCCAATTATTATTAAAGGTGACCAAGCAGTAATTGCACGTCCTCTTGAAAATATAGAGAAATTGTTTTAAATATTTTGTAGGGAATAGGATATGAGAACAAAATATATTGATTTAATTGAGCAGACATTTGATTTTCCACAGAATGAATTCAGTCTGGAGGAAGACAGGTTGTTATTTCATGGGATTGATTTAATGAAAATAATTGAAGAGTATGGTACACCGATTAAGTTTAACTATCTCCCACAAATTTCAAATAATATTCAACGGGCTAAAGGTTGGTTTCGCGAAGCCATCAATAATTTGGGTTATACTGGAAAGTACAAGTATGCTTATTGCACGAAAAGTTCGCATTTCTCGTACATTTTAAATGAAGTACTAAAAAATGACGTTGAGATAGAAACTTCGTCGGCTTTTGATATCGACATCGTACAAGAACTGATGAGAACAGAGAAACTTGCTCCAGGTAAAACCATTATCTGTAATGGATACAAACCTCAAAATTACATCGATAAAATTGGTGAATTGATTAATTCGGGTGAACTGGACGTTATTCCTGTCGTTGATAACATTGAGGAAATGGAGCAATTGTTGGCGGTTGTAGATGAAAAAATAACCATCAATATTGGAATTAGAATCGCTTCAGAAGAGGACCCGAAATTTGAGTTCTATACCTCTCGATTGGGAATACGGTATCGCGACATAGTACCTGTCTATAAGTCTTTTCTGAAAGATAATCCGAGAGTTAAGGTAAAAATGCTTCACTTTTTCATCAATACAGGAATCAGCGACAACGCCTATTACTGGAATGAGTTAACCAAGTGTTTGCGCGTATACAGTGATCTTAAATTGATCTGTGATGATTTGACTTCTCTCAATATTGGGGGTGGATTCCCAATTAAAAAGTCACTCGCTTTTGACTACGATTACTCATATATGGTGCATGAAATTTTAATGCAAATTAAGAAAATGTGTTCTGAATCTAAAATTCCAGAACCTACCATTTTTACTGAATTTGGATCTTTTACAGTAGGTGAGAGTGGAGGAGCAATTTTCAAAGTCATTCACCAGAAACAGCAAAATGACAGGGAGAATTGGAACATGATAGACTCATCTTTCATGACGAATCTACCTGACACTTGGGCGATTAATCAACGGTTCATTATGTTGCCTGTAAATAAGTGGCAAGAAAATTATGAACGTGTATTATTGGGTGGGTTAACTTGCGATAGCGACGATTATTACAATTCGGAACAACATAGTAATGCCATTTACTTACCCAAGTTTGATAAAACTAAACCATTGTACATCGGATTCTTCAACACAGGTGCATATCAAGAAACGATTGGTGGTTTTGGAGGACTGAAGCATTGTTTAATTCCTGAGCCTAAACATATTATAATCAAAAGAGACGAAGAAGGAAAGGTGACGACAGAAGTTTTTTCTAACGAACAAACCGCTTCAGATTATTTGAAAATACTCGGGTATTAACATATAATTAACAAGTCAATAAAAAGAGTTTAAGTTTTAACGATTTATTGGCTTTTGTCGGTTTTAAAATGTTACTTTTGCCCTCCGAATTCACACCTACAAATGGAAATTAGTTCCACTATAATGAGCATACAAAAAATATACACCAAGGTAAAATCAAAATTCAGCGATAGAATAGAGGTTTTAAGTCAATTAAAGAACGTAGAATTTATCATTGTGGATAAAGACGAGCGCAACTTTGAGGACACAGATGCTTTGATCATTTTTCACGAGGACCACAATTTGGAAGCATCGGGAGAAGAAATTCGCGATATTTTCGAAAAGAAACTGCGTCCTATTCACAAGATTGATATTAACGGAACGAAGCAAGTTATTCTTACACATTATGGTTTGTGGGTAGATCGTAATAAGGTTCAGTCTCCTTTGATCATTGGAACAGACCAGTTGGTTAACAATCCAAAAATCGAAGCACTTTTAGCTGAGATGCCATAAGGGCGAAAAATCCAATTTATTTCTTTACTCTTTGAACTTCAAGACGTTTTTTGCGTTTATGAAAGATATTTTGTACTATGTCAAAAATGAAGAAAGCAATCGTGGTTGGAAGTGGAATAGCTGGCATAGCTTCTGCCATTCGCTTGGCTGTTAAAGGGTATGACGTAGAGGTATTTGAGAAAAACAGTTATTTAGGCGGTAAATTGACGGAAATCCGTTTGGATGATTATCGCTTCGATGCTGGGCCTTCACTTTTTACTATGCCACAATTTGTTGAGGAATTATTTGAACTTTCTGATAAAAAGCCTTCTGATTATTTTGAATATGAACGTTCCAAAATTGCCTGTCATTATTTTTTCGAAGACGGGACATTTCTTCCTTTTCCGGCTGATAAAAAGAATTTACTTCATGAGGTTGAGAAGCGTCTTAAAATCGACGTAAAACCTTTGTTTGAGCATCTTGAACATGCAGAATATATTTATCGAAAAACGCACAAAACTTTTCTAGAACAGTCTCTACATCAATTCGGTAATTATTTTTCCAAAGATATTTTAGAATCTATACTTGCTATTCCAAAACTAGGATTGTTTAGCACAATGAATGAGGTCAATGAAAAGAAATTGAATCACCCAAAACTAGTTCAAATTTTTAATCGATATGCGACGTACAATGGTTCAAATCCTTATCAAGTACCAGGAATATTAAATGTGATACCTCATTTGGAGCATGGTTTTGGAACATTTTTCCCGAAAAAAGGAATGAATGATATCCCGCAATCATTGATCCGTTTTGGTAAAGATTTGGGCATTAAATTTCAGGTGAATCAACCCGTCGATGAGATAGTTGTCGAAGCTAAAAAGGTAAAAGGGATTCTAACAAAAGGAAAATTTTTTCCAGCGGATGTCGTTTTTTGCAATTCAGATATTCGACCTGCGTATAAATATCTTCTTCTAACAGAGAAGATTCCAAAAAAGGTGCAAAATCAAGAACCGTCTAGTTCTGCGATGATTTTTTATTGGGGAGTAAAGAAAAAGTTTGACCAATTGGATTTGCACAACATTTTTTTCGCAGAAGATTATAAAAAGGAATTTGAAGCTATTTTCAACAAAAATACGGTAGATTCTGATCCGACCGTTTATATTCATGTTAGTTCTAAGATGAAACCCGATGACGCTCCAGACACAGGCGAAAATTGGTTTGTAATGGTAAATGTTCCATCAAATTCAGGTCAAAATTGGGAAACTTTGCGAAAACAAATTCGCTCGAATGTATTGTTGAAGTTGAGTCGTCTGCTAAAAACGGATATTGAATCACTGATTGAAGTCGAAGATTATTTGGATCCAATTCGTATTGAGGAACGCACCTCGAGTTTTGCAGGTGCACTTTATGGTGCGAGCTCAAATGATAGAATGGCGGCGTTTCTTCGTCATCCGAATTTTTCTAAAGTGAAGGGGCTGCATTTTGTTGGCGGTAGTGTCCACCCTGGAGGAGGAATTCCCCTTTGTCTACTTTCAGCGAAGATTGCAGTTTCTGCTGTTAAAAATTAATCTTTTCGTTCATCAAAAGTAGGTTAAAAAATACTCTTGTGTTACCAGTGATAAATTTCTTACACGAGCGCAGGTTGTAGGAATGGTATTGTTACTTAGTATACTGCTCTATGCAAACGGAATGGATATTTATCGCCTAGTTTTTTAATTTTTCTTGTTCCTTTCGGTAAGAAAGATTGTGGATCAGGCTAAAATGACTTGCAATATATACGCGCGATTATGTTTTGAGCTAAAGATATTAGTCTCCTGATGTGTCAGTTGTTCGAAGCACAAATGTAGCTTGCATTATAGGTAGACTTAGCCTTATTCAATTAAGAGAATGATTCGAATTTTTCAAATACATGTTCCAACCATCGATGCTTCTGTCAACTGTTTCAATACAATTGAGACTTCCCTTTATTGAATGGACGAATATTCGGGTTCTGTCGCATCTACCAAATTTAAGCGATTTAAACTGATAAAATCCAAATGTTACAAAATATATTCAATTGTAAATCAGCACTTTATTTGTTTATCTGATTCCATTTTTCATAAAGAAAAGCAACAAAATAGTCAGATGCGACAGAACCAAAAAAAGGGGTTGTATTATTACAAATGCAGAACAAAGGGATGTTGTTGTAATAAGTCAGCTAAAAAACTTCATTTACAGTTTGAAAACAAATTAAGCAGCTATCAACTCGATGATAAATACATGGATGTAATGAAAGATGTCATGACTTATATCTATGAGTCAGCAACAAAAGAAAATAAAGAGAGTGAATCAAGTGTAAAAAAACAACTTACCGGATTACAATCTAAAATAGAAACTATTCAAGAAAGGTATGCCATTGGAGAAATTAACATAGAAATCTACGAGAAGTTTAGAAAAAAATATCAAGTTGAGATAAATGAATTAGAGGCAAGTATAGTTGATTCTTCAATTTCGAGTTCGAACCTTGAAAAAGCCATAAGAATATCTTCTAATCTTAATGAATTATGGCTATCTGGAGATTTAGCTCAAAAGAAAAAAATACAGAATTTGGTCTTTCCCTCCGGAATAGGTTATAACAAGTTAAATGGGGAAGTTCGAACCAATAAAATAAATT